>ERZ1673749.87-NODE-87-length-137640-cov-42.686347_pt1 | contig 137640 bp, 101 predicted proteins | sample MGYA00580204_ERZ1673749 | MGnify/ENA primary metagenome ERZ1673749 (study PRJEB41218, sample SAMN15661745) | gut metagenome | host: Homo sapiens | place: Canada: London | collected 2015-08-20/2019-03-30 | study: EMG produced TPA metagenomics assembly of...
GAATAAACGATAACAAACACGGGGGTAGAAAAAAGCTGAGGAAGGGCTTCCTTTGGCTAATTCGCATTTTGATGTGCTGGGATGGGGAGGATGGTGAAAGGGGAGTTGTTGATGTGAGGGATTTAGGAGAAGTGGAGGGCGATGCGGTAGAGAAAGAAGTCGGTGTTTCTGGCTCCGTAGTTGACGCTGATGAAGCGCTGGAGGTTTTGGTTGAGAGCCTCCGCCTTGGCATTGCTCTCCCTGCGGTAGAAGTACCTCAGAATGGGGGTGGAATTTGACCGGAGGAAGTTGGCGATGTTGCGTATCTCCTCCACCTCGCTCTCCATCCCTTCCTTAGTGATGAGCATAAGATCTGTCTCCTTTATCTTGTACTTCCGATCGCTGTACCGCGGTCGTATCGGCTCGTACCACTTCCGGATCCTCAGGCAGTATTTGTAGGCTTCCTCGATCTCGGGGAATTGCTTGAAGAGTATCTTCGCTCGCTCCTTTTGGTCGTCGGTCCACTCCGTTTTGCGCTTGAAAAGGAGACCCCTCGAGCGGTGCAGGAGTTGCTTGAGGGTCTCTTCGTTGGAGAACTTTTCCTGTAGGGTCAGCTTCTCTTTTACCGTCTTATTCTTCTTCCGCTCCAGGGCAAGGATCGCCTGTCGGTGACGGATGCGCACACTCTGGAGCTGCTCGAGGACTTCGCGGAGGACGTGAAACTTGTCCGCCACCTGATAGGCATTGGGGAAAGTCGTCCTCGCCAGCCAGTCGTAATTCGGAGCCATGTCCCGAGTCACACTCTCGACCTTCATCTTGGTCTTTACCGAAAACCTCGTTAGGACCTCTCGGAGTTCAGAGGTCCTGAGTGTATCCGCCATCAGTGCAATCTTGCTCGTCTCCCGGTTGCTGATGATCGTGTAGCAGACGCCGTCGATCGTCTTCTCGTCGATCGCCATACGGGGCCCTACGTTAGACTCCTTCAGGATCGGCACCCTGATCTTCTTTCGTCCGCCCGCTCGCCGGACCTCGATGTCGTCACGTCCGATCCTGCCGTCTCGCTCTGCCTCACGGAAGCCACTCAGGTAATCCTTGTACCACCGGTCGAGACGCTTCGCGTCCATCCCGAGGACATAGGCGACATTACCAATGCTTATCGGCTTCCCCTCGACCAATTTCTTTTAAAAAAGCACCGAACTTCGGTGTGCACTTGATCCCTTCGATCGTGTATTTATAGGTGTTGAAGTAGGACTCCCGACCACCCTTTTCCTTCCACCTCCGGCGGCGTATGTAGATGAAAGCCTCGCGACCGGCTATGGGGAAGGTCTGGATCTCACAGGGATTCATATACCCGCACCGGACCACCTCTTTCGCCTCCGCCAGCTCAGGGGGGTAATGGCTCTCGTCGTCCTTCTCGTCCATATAGAGCCGGTATACTCCGCACTCCCTTTTTACCTCCTTGAGCTCGAAGTCCCGAAGGATCTCCTCCGGAACAAAGGCCGAAATCAACTCCCTTATCTCTGCTGTTTCCATATGCTCTAACTACTTCCTCATCTACTATCTATTGTCTCCTCAACAAAGGTAATCTCTTTTTACTCCCCATCCCAGCACATCAAAATGCGAATTAGCCCTTCCTTTGTGTAACTTTGCAGTGTGAGACCAACAGCTGACTTTCTGAAGGAAAGATTTGGAGAGTTCAATCAGACCTTCTTCGGGGACGCCCTACCCCCTATTCCCATCCTGCTGAGTGATGTCAAGAGCTACGCAGGTATGTATGTGCATCATCGGCGTACCCCCGGTGTGACCCGTCAGATCAAGATCAATGTCCGGATGGATCTTCCTTGCGAAGTATATGAGGACACTCTGCTCCACGAGATGATCCACTATGCGATCGATCTCTCGGGCAGGCGTGATGATGCGCCCCACGGGACGCTCTTTATGCAGATGATGGAGAGGATCAATAAGGAGGGCGGACGTCACATAAGTGTCTCCCACCATCTACCGAGAGGGACGACCGATCACATCGATCGCCGTCCTCGCTGGCATATAGTTGCGGTGCTAACTACCGCCCAAGGTCCTATGGTCAAGGTGTTGCCTCGGATCGCCCAACGCATCCGACGTTACTACGATGCCGTCATAGAGTCTCCCGAGATAAGTGAGATCCGTTTCTTTATGACCCGAAACCCCTACTTCCATCGATTCCCGGTCTCCGGAGCCTTTACGGCCTACGTAGTAGACGAAGGGGAGCTCATGAGCGAGCTCGCCGACGCTGACCCCTTGCCGGACGACCTGTGGAGATAAACGGTATCGGATCAGTAGCTGGTAAACTTCAGCTCCAGTCCGGTCGTCTCTACGAGGCGGAACATCGTATTCATGATATGGATCGCCGTCCCGGCAGCCCCCTTCATCAGATTGTCCATTGAGGAGACGATGAGCAGCTTGTCATCCAGCTTGGTGAGGTGGATGAGGGTGTTATTCGTATTCTGCGTGTCTCTCACGTCTGGGTATTCGTCCGTAATGTAGACAAAGGCTGAGGGGTCAAAGAAGTCCGTATACATCCTCTCTGCCTCCTCTGCAGTGAGGGGGGAATTCATATATATCGTCGAGTACATCCCCCTATTGAAGCCACCCCGCATGGGGATCATGCTGATCTTCTGATGGAACCCACCCTCCTGAAGATCGGACAGCGTCCTGTAGATCTCGTCCTGCTGGTGGTGAGAGAAAGGAGAGTAGACGTGCATTTGGTCAAAAATCGCCTCGTAGGAGAGCCCCTTATCCTTCTCCGGACGAGCAAAGGCCTGAGTCTTACCGGAGATGCAGTGGATATGGAGGTCGCTCTGCAGGAGTCCCTCCCGTGCCAGTGGCAGAAGGGGAAGCTCCACCGCCTCGGCAAAAGAGCCGGGGACGGAGACGTACTGTGCATCGACGATCTCATCCTTATAGGCCTCGACCAGACCGTAGACAAAGGTCTTGTCCGCATCAACAGAGTGGCGGTGCTCATGACCGAAGTCAATCACGCGGATGCCCTCCGGCAGGGGATGACTCTCCAGGAAAGCTCGCGACATCCCACTCGGCAGACAGATAAAGAGGACATCCAGCCCCTCAAAGTCCGCCTCATCAGTGAAGCGAAGGGTGCGCATACTGTGGAGATCATGATAGAGCTCCGAGACATTCATCCCGCTACGCCACGGTGAGTAGATCATCCGGAGGTCCACATCGGGGTGCTTGATTACGAGGCTGTACAGCTCCGCAACGGTGTAACCCTCACTGCCTACGATACCTACATTTATCATGCCTTGCTCTCATTATAGATTTTTGCCCTCTGCTCCGCCACGACAGGGTCTTGCAGATAGGTATCAAAGTCTGACCGCTTATCGATGATGCCATTGGGTCCCAGCTCGATGATCCGATTGGCGACCGTCTGCATAAACTGGTGATCGTGGCTCGCCATTAGGATATTACCGGGGAAGTTGATCAGCGTATTATTGAAAGCCTGAATGCTCTCTAGGTCCAGGTGGTTGGTGGGTGAGTCGAGGATCAGGACGTTGGCATTGGTGAGCATCATCCGAGCAATCATGCAGCGCATCTTCTCTCCTCCGCTCAGGACCTTCACCTGCTTCTCCAGCTCCTCCCCGCGGAAGAGCATGCGACCGAGGTAGCCCTTGAGGTAGACCGCATTGGTGTCCTCAGAGAATTGTGCCAGCCAGTCTACAAGGTTCATCGTGGAGTCGAAGTACTTCCCATTCTCCAGCGGTAGGTAGGCAGAGGTGACCGTCTGCCCCCACTCGTAGTGTCCCTCGAGGGGCTCTCGATTTCCGTTGATGATCTCAAAGAAAGCGGTCATCGCCCGAGGATCGTGTGAGAGGAAGACGATCTTGTCCTCCTTCTCCACATTGAAACTAACCCTCGAGAAGAGCAACTCCTCACCAGATCCGTCGATCGTGGGAGCCTTTGCAGCCAGATCCTCTACGGTCAGGATCTTATTCCCCACCTCTCGGTCGGGAGTGAAGATGATCCCAGGGTAGCGTCTCGTGGATGGCTTGATCTCCTCGACATTGAGCTTATCGAGCATCTTCTTGCGCGAGGTGGTCTGCTTACTCTTGGCAACGTTAGCGGAGAAGCGACGGATGAATTCCTCCAGCTCCTTCTTCTTCTCCTCCATCTTCTTATTTTGCTGTTGGAGCTGCTTCAGCGCCAGCTGACTGCTCTCGTACCAGAAGTCATAGTTGCCCGGATAGAGAGTCACCTTACCATAGTCAATATCTACGGTGTCGGTGCAGACCGCATTGAGGAAGTGTCGGTCGTGACTGACGATCAGAACGGTATTGTCGATGTCCTGGAGGTAGTCCTCCAGCCATGCCACCGTGTCGATGTCGAGGTCGTTGGTTGGCTCGTCGAGGAGCAGGTTGTCCGGCTTGCCGAAGAGGGCACGTGCTAGGAGGACCCGCACTTTCTGCTTACCATTGAGGTTGGCCATCAGCTCTCCGTGGAGCTCCTCCGGGATGCCGAGTCCACTCAGCAGCTGAGCCGCGTCACTCTCCGCATTCCACCCCTCCATAAGGGCAAACTTCTCCTCCAGCTCTGCCGCACGGATGCCGTCAGCGTCAGAGAAGTCCTCCTTAGCGTAGAGTGCGTCCTTCTCCTCCTTCACCGCCCAGAGGGTACTATGTCCCTGCATGACGGTATCGAGCACCGTCTCATCGTCAAAGGCGAAGTGATCCTGCGATAGTACGGAGAGTCGCTCACTTGGTCCAAAGGTAATGGTGCCTCTCGTGGGTGATAGCTCTCCACTGATCATACGGAGCAGAGTTGACTTTCCTGCTCCATTGGCACCGATGACTCCATAGCAATTCCCCGGAAGGAATTTCAGATTAACATCCTTAAAAAGGGTCTTCCCTCCGAATTGTATGGCGAGATCGTTGACTTCAATCATTCCTAATCATCCTAATATTAACGTGGGCGACAAAGGTATCAAAATTTGTCTATTTCATTCAGCCACATATCAGCCGAGGCATCGCTCGGCATACGCCAGCAGCCTCTTGGGGAGAGTGATACTGCTCCCACCTTAGGTCCGTCAGGGCTGCAGTTGCGCTTGAATTGCTGGGAGATGAAGCGCTTCACGAAGATCTTCATCCACTCCTTGAGCTGCTCCTTCGTGTAGTCGTCTCCAAAGGCATTCTGAGCAAGGTAGAGGATCTTAGCAGGAGAGTAAGCGCTGTAGATCATATGGAAGATAAAGAAGTCGTGCACCTCGTATGGTCCTATCAGTTCCTCGGTACGCTGAGTGATCCGTCCCTCCTCGGGAGAGGTGGAGGTAAGCTCAGGCGACACCGGCGTAGCCACGATATCGAGCAAGACCTTCCTGAGCTCCGGCGACACATCCGACTGCCCGGCGAGCTGAGTGACGATCATCTGCACGCTGGTCTTGGGGATCGAAGCATTGACACCATACATACTCATATGGTCACCATTGTAGGTGCACCACCCGAGCGCCAGCTCCGAGAGATCTCCTGTGCCGATGACAATGCCGCCCTCCATATTTGCCAGATCCATCAGTATCTGAGTCCGCTCGCGTGCCTGGGCATTCTCGTAAGTAGTGTCCTGTGTCTCAGAATCGTGCCCGATCATCCTCAGGTGATCCATAGCTGCTGCGCTGATAGGAATCTCGCGACTATCGATATCCAAGAGCTCCATCAGCTTGTCCGCATTGGACTTCGTGCGGTCGCTCGTTGCCTCAGCAGGCATTGTCACGCCGATGATCTGGCGAGTTGAGAGCCCGAGCACCTTACAGGCATAGCAGCAGACGAGCAGCGCCAGCGTGCTATCCAGTCCACCACTCACACCGATGACCATCTTCGGATTATTGAGATGACGAAGGCGCTGCATGAGACCGGTCACCTGGATCTTAAATATCTCATCACTTCGCTCTTCAAGGTCCACGGTGCCGGGCATAAAGGGATTGCGCTCCACCGGACGCGTCATCACGTAGTCATCATCCTGCTCTGAGAGGTCAAAGGGGACTACAATGAGCTTCTCTGTCGCATACTTTGTAGCCGCAGTGCGGAAGGTGCTATTAAGCATCCGCTCAGTCCTAATGCGAGCGATGTCAATATCGCTGACGATCAGCTTCTCACTCAGGTCAAAGCGCTCCATCTCCTTCAGGATCGTACCATTCTCCGCAATAAAGGCCTTACCGGTGTAGACCAAGTCTGTTGAGCTCTCACCATGACCACAGCTACTATAGACATATCCATTGATCGCCTGAGAGGAGAGCCCGGAGATCAGCGCACGGAGATAGGAGTTCTTCCCGGCATTCTCATTACTTGCCGAGAGATTGAAGATAATGTGAGCCCCATGGAGCGACAGACGGACACCGGGAGTGATCGGCGCCCACATATCCTCGCAGATCTCCACTCCGATACCGACGTCCTTATGACGGAAGATCAGGTCGTGACCTATCGGCACCTCCTGATCCCCGATCTCTATCGTCGAGTAGGCGAGCTCATAAGAGCTGGAGAACCAGCGCTTCTCCTGAAACTCACGGTAATTAGGCAGGAAAGTCTTCGGGATGGCACCCAAGATACGCCCTCCCTGAATACCGACTGCGGCGTTGTAGAGCTTCTCCTCTGCCCTCAGAGGCATACCGACGAAGAAGAGTATGTCAGTATCCGCAGTACGATTGGCAAGCTCAAGCACAGCCTCCTCAGCCTGCTCCAGGAGGAAGGGTTGCAGTAAGAGATCGCCGGCGGTGTACCCGGTGATCGACAACTCTGGGAAGCCAAGGACCTCCACCTTCTGATCCACAGCTCGTCTGACGAGTGCCTCGATCCGATCGATATTGTAGAAGCAATCAGCAACTCGCACGAATGGTGCGGCAGCAGCCACCTTGATGTATCCGTATTTCATAACTTAAAGTAGGTATGTAGTGAGAGAGACCAGACGGTTAAGCTTGGTGAGTGTGGGTCTCTTCTTCGTCAAAGTTACCCCTTTAGTCTCATTTCCCCAAGTCCCCCATAGGGTGAATGACGGAATCCACCAGAGCTGAAGACTTGCCAATGTCATACTTTTTCGTGACCTTTGCACTGCAAAGAGCGATATGGTGCCTTAGCAAAGTGGTTATGCACCGGACTGCAAATCCGTTTACGGCGGTTCGAATCCGCCAGGCACCTCTCCAAAGAAGGGTCTCTAGCGCTAGGCTAGAGACCCTTCTTTTACGTCGTTTGTCATAGTGAAAAAGCAATGAAAACAAACCTCTGGATCCAGTAACACAGCCCCCATCAATGTTAGCCAAAACTATTACCGGTAATAGTCGCGACTAATACCGATATTAGTTCGATCTAATACCGGTATTAGATTCATGGATCACGTGGTGCAGATAGTCAGTCTGTTATGGAGACCTTCACCCGTCCCCCCAAGTCCACGCTTTATAGTCTCTTACAGAAGACAGTCAACTACAAAATGGGTATCTTGTCTCCGTAACACTTAATCAACGCTTATGAATACAGAGATAGACGACAAATGGGGCGACACCCAGCTGACTGCCAATAACGTGTCCGCAACCCGACTGCTCAATCGAGCCGACTGGAGCGGATTCTTTGCCAGCAAGGGCTATAACGAATCCTTCCCGATGGTGATCTACGCTCACGATGAGGCTGATCAGCTTTACTCTGATCTCATCACCGAGGCCGGACTGGCACAGTCTCCTGACCGCCAGCCACGACTTCGAATAGGTGCCTTTACTCGATTTGCCGACTTAGAGGACGGTACCACCGAGGGAGCAGCTTGGCTGGTCCTGGAGGGTCTTGATGGCGTGCAAGAGGAGCTACGACAAGACCTCATCACCCTACTCTTAAGCGGGACTTCGGACTGGCTCCGAGAGAGCTACACTATGGACAAGATCACTCCACAGATCGACTGGGTGGAGACCCTCCCCGAGATCCTCGAGCCCCTTGATCCGACCGAAAGGGGCACAGACTCCCTTATCTTCAGAGCCACCATCCGTCAGCAATAGCTTACTGCCACCAAAAATAATAAGGGAGCGAAAGAGACTTCTCTTTCGCTCCCTTATCTTAGTAAGATCAACGGGTCAATACATATAGCCGATGGTCAGGAAGACAGTATGAGACTGACCATAAGGAGTCACATTCTTGTAGTTGTCCGCTGCCATCTCATCTGCATCCTTGATGGGGAAGCCATACTTGTATCCGGCGCCAAGGAAGAGCATGCTCCCATACTTCAAGGGGATGCCAAAGTCACACCTTACGAGTGGTCCAACACTTATCAAGCTGTAGTCGGAGTGAAGGTCACCGGTAACACATCCACTAAGGGATGGAATGACATAGACAGACTTCAAGTCAAGCGGTACCTGCAGACCCGCATAAGCATTAAAGCTAAAAAGGGTCACTCGCTTGATGAACTCCTGGGGCACCTCCACTTCCTTGCGATCTTTCATCAAGAAGCTCGGATCCTCCGTTATCAGTGCTGTATCATCCACGAGGCACGGCTGATTGAACCCTACAGACCCGCCATAGGTGAAGTACGTCCCGAGTGATGAGCGGAGCCCGAGGTAGGAGGCCATTCCAAAGTGTGGGGTTAGGTTTTTAGCCAGATCCGCAGTGTAGATAAGCTCGCCTGACAGTGCATCAGTGACCATCTTATGTGGTGGCAGAGCGAGGACTTGACCCCGGTCATCCTTAATGACCAGCTCCCCCTTGCGGTGAGGATCGTAGTACTTCACCACCTTATCTATGTCCTCAAACTCCCACTTCAGTCCCCTCACATAGCTACAGAGCTCCGGATCATCGGCAAGGAATCTGACCACTCCGCCTCTAAACTGAGATCCCTCATAGTTGACCCCGTGTACCAGAGCAACCTTTCTCAGGGGACCGCCGCGTTTCTCCAAGAATAGCGGGAAGCTGGGCTTTACCACCGCCATACTTCCTCCACCCCGTATGATCCGCTGCTCGTTGCCGATGAAGAAGATGTCCCCTTTCTCATCAATCTTGTACGAAGAGGCAAGGAGGTAGGCGGTAAGCTCAGGTCCCTTATCTACGAGAGTCATCCATGCGGTATTGCTTCGCAGGAAGGAGGAGAACTTTTTGTACTCAAAGCGATAGCTCGAGTCGGGTTGCTTGGGGTTGCTAAGCTCGATGCCTTTCAGTTCCTCGGACTTAAAGGTTCCGGCGGAGTGTTTGAGAGCAAGGTCATCGAAGAGCTTGAGCTCCTTGTCGCCCGACATGGGCATTCTGAGATACCCGGTGTAGATGGCTCCCTCCTTGGTCTCCAATCGTGCCATGCAGACATCCCTTGGCTCCGAGGTGAAGAGCTTCATCAAGCCACAGCCTGAGAGAAGCATCATAAGCCCGATCAGCAGGATCGATAAGTTACATGCTTGTTTCATAATGCTAACGAAACGAATAGGAATAATTATTGGCTATCTGTGCAATCCATATTGCAACTCAATAACCACACCGCAAATGTAAAAAAACTAACGACGCAAAAAGGGGTGTGCCGAAACAACTCGACACACCCCTTTTCTCAAAAACACTATGCCTTATTGGTAAGGCACAATGCCCGACTTACTTCTTGTCTGCGGGACGTACCTCCTGAAGCTCCATCTCGAATGTAAGCAGCTCGTACGGACCGATCTGATCACCCGAGCCACGCTGACCATAGGCGAGCTCACCGGGGATCCAGAGGGTCACCTTAGAGCCGGCAGGTACCTGCTGGAGTCCCTCGCTGAAGCCCTTGATCACTCCGGTAAGAGGGAATGTCGCTGGCTCACCGCGATCATAAGAGGAGTCGAAGACGGTACCATCCAGCTTCGTCCCCTTGTAGTGAACCACTACGGTATCCTCGGCAGCGGGCTTGATGCCGTCACCAAGCTTGTCGATACGGTACTGCAGACCACTGGGCAGCTCTACGACACCATCCTTAGACTTATTGGCAGCAAGGAAGTCAGCACCTGCCTTCTTATTCTGATCCTCGACGATCTTCTGAGCATTGGCGAAGTAGTCCTGCATGTAGTTATTGATGGCGTCCATAGTCAGGGTCGTATCCACCTTGCCGGAGAGACCGGCAATCAGACCATCGATAAACTTCTGCTTATCAAGTGAGTCGCCGGGGATGCGAGCATTGAAGCCCTCCCATGAGTCAATGAGCTGGAAGCCCATGAGGTAGCCATTGGAGTAGGCTGCCTTGGCACTGCCTGAGGTGAGAGCATCGCGGAAGCCCTGGATGAACTGATCCTTCTTGGATGCAGAGTCACCTGGCACCTGATACTGATACTGGTCCCACTGCTCGTGCAGGGGCATGGTCTGTGAGAGACCTAAGAAGTATGCAGCAGAGTCCTGAGGGGTCACCAGCTTAGCGGTTCCCTGACCATTGCCACATCCCGTCATCACTCCCATGGCGGCTACAGTGCCGACGAGGAGGGTTACTACGGTCTTTTTCATGATGATTGTGTGATATTTAATGTGTTGATATTATTCTTTAGGGAAAGGCATCGGAGTCTTACTTACCCTCTATACCGAGGAGCTCGATCTCAAAGATGAGAGCCATATAGGGCTCGATCAGCTGACCGGCACCATGACTTCCATATGCATGCTCCTCTGGGATGACCACTCTCCACTTGGAGCCGACAGGCATCATCGGGAGCACCTCCTGCCAGCCCTGGATCACTCCATTGACGGGGAAGGTCGCAGGCTCACCACGACGGACAGAGCTGTCGAAGATCTGACCATCGATACGAGTCCCCTCGTAGTGGCACTTGACTGTGTCACTGGGGGATGGCTTGGGACCATTGCCCTCAACCAGAACCTCATACTGTACTCCGGATGGGAGCGTTACGACGCCCTCACGGGCACCGTTTTCCTCCAGGTAAGTCTGACCGGCTGCCTTATTGTCGTGGAAACGCTCTTGTTGCTGCTTAGTGAAGTATGTCTTCAGTACCTCCTCTGCCTCCTCGTAGGTAATCTCCGGCTCTGCATCCTCGAGGACGCAGGTGAGCCCGCGCACAAAATCAGCTACAGTGAGATCCTTGATACCACTGCTGGCCAGATTATTACCGAGACTAAGCCCGAGGGAGTAACTTACTTTATCCATAAGATGTTTGATATAAATGTCTTGTCACGTCAAAATCGCCACAAAGGTAACAAAAAAGGCAACACCCTCTCTGATTCACCTTTTTTCCTTATGCTCTGAAGGACCTGACTTTGGACAAAAAAGACCTCTGATCCCAGTTCAACTAGGATCTGAGGTCTTTTTTGCTCCTCACGATGGAGGATTAGGTCAGTATTACTTCTGCAATTCTGCGAAGCAGTAGCTGTAAGCGAAGGAAGCACTCTTGTCGATGATCGGGCACATCACCACATCGTCCTCGATGAAGGGCACCTCCTGACGGAAAGCCTGGAAGAGCTTCTGCAGCCTCGGTGAGGTCTTATCCTGATTGCCCTCAAGCTGCAGAGCCTGAGCAGCATTCAGCAGCTCGATGCCGAGGATGGCGTAGAGGTTGTCCAAGAGAGGAAGCATCTTCGTGGCAGCATTGGCTCCCATGGAGACGTGGTCCTCCTGACCATTGGAGCTGACGATGCTGTCGGACGAGGCAGCAAAGCAGTACATCTTATTGCGGCTGACCATGGCGGCAGCAGCGTACTGCGGGATCATAAAGCCGGAATTGAGACCGGGATTGGCCACCAGGAACTCAGGCAGACCCTTAAGACCGAGGATCAACTGGGCAGTACGACGCTCAGAGATATTGCCCAACTCAGCCATAGCGACGGCCAAGAAGTCCATCACGAGGGCGATGGGCTGACCATGGAAGTTACCACCGCTGACGATCAGGTCATCATCAGGGAAGATCGTGGGGTTGTCGGTAACCGAATTGATCTCGCGTGTGATCACCTCAGAAACGTAGGTGAAAGAGTCCCAGGAAGCACCATGAACCTGGGGGATGCAGCGGAAGGAGTAAGGATCCTGCACTTGCGGCTTCGCCTTCTGCTGAAGAGAGCTCTCCTCAAGGAGATTACGCATCTGGCGAGACACCTCAGACTGTCCGGGATGAGGACGAACCTCATGGAGCTGAGGAATGAAAGGAGCCTGCAGTCCGTCAAAAGCCTCCAGCGAGACGGCCCCGATCGCTGTGGCAGCGTAGAGAGCGCGACGACACATGATGAGGGCATACACGGCATGGGAGCTCATGAACTGAGTACCATTGAGCAGCGCAAGTCCCTCTTTACTCTTGAGGGTGATGGTCTTGATGCCCGCATCCTCAAAAGCCTTGTGTGAGCAGACCTTCTCACCCTTGTAGTACACCTCGCCCTCGCCGATCAGCGGGAGAAAGAGCTTGGCGAGAGGTGCCAAGTCGCCCGAGGCACCGAGAGAACCCTTATCGTAGACGATCGGAGTGATGTCGTGATTGAGCATATCGATGATGCACTGGACCGTTGCCACCTGGACGCCACTATTACCCAACGAGAGGGCGTGCGCCTTGAGGAGCAGCATGATCTTCACGATCGGTAGCGGCACCTCTTCGCCGTAACTACAGGAGTGACTCTTTACGAGATTCTCCTGCAGAGCGGTCAGGTCATCGGACGGGATGCTGATGTTGCATAGCGATCCGAAGCCCGTGGTGATACCATAGAGGGGACGACCGGCGGTCTTCACCTTCTCATCCAGATAGTCACGGCACTTCTGGATACGCTGCTTAGCGACGTCGGAGAGCTTATACTCGACGGACTCGGCAGTGATGAGTCGCTCGATCTCCTCGATGGTGATGTCCTTCTCACCGACTGAGTAGATGATATGCTCCTTGGTGCAGTAGGGGACTGATTTTAGTTTCATATAGTTGTAGTGTGGTTAGAGATTCTGATAGACGTGAGCAAGGATCTTCTGCTCTGACTCATTGACCTTTCGCTCAAGCTCAGCAGCGCGGTCGGCATGCTCCTTAACGAAAGTCTCATCCTTGATGGATCCGAGGTTGATGCGGACGTTGAGGAGTGCGCCGATCACCGCATAGCGGCAAGCCATCATAGCACAGCAGGCGTCCGTGATCGAGTTTTGGTTTCCCTTTATGATCACCTTCTCGATCAGGGGCATTAGCTCAGCAGCCTTCTCGGCCACCCTCATCGGCACGTCTGCTGCGATCTTAGTGCCTCGCTGGATCTCTGCGGAGCGGACTTTCTTCTCCTCCTCCGTCTCCTTGGGCCACTTGAAAGCCGCAAAGACGACGTTGAAGGCATCGCTGTCCTTGTCGACAGCCTCGAGCAGCTCCTTCTGTATCTCAGAGACACGAGAGACGATCTCGCGCATCTCATCCTCGACATCGGCATACTTCTTCTTGCCGATGGTGAGGTTGCCCACCATAGAGGTGAGAGCAGCAGCGATGGCGCCATTGAGGGCGGAGACGCTACCACCACCGGGGGCGGGAGAGTCACTTGCCAGCTCATCGATGAAGCCGGCGACGGTCATATCTATTAGTTTCATTATAAATGTAGTCGATTAGTTGTGGTAGGGGATCCCGCCCTTGACGGTGGTCTCCACGATATTCATCCCGAAGTGATAGGAGAGGAACTTGTATGAGGGATAGCGTAAGATCACTACATCTCCTGCCTTGCCCTCCTCGATCGATCCGATCTCATCCTGCAGACCAAGTGCGGTCGCAGCATTGATAGTTAGGGCGGTAACTGCCTCCTCGACACTCATACGCATATAGATGGTTGCGAGAGCGATCATCAGCGGGATCGAGCAGGAGAAGCAGCTGCCGGGATTGAGGTCTGAAGCGAGGGCAACAGCACAGCCGGCATCGATCATCTTACGCGCAGGAGCATAGTCATCCATTAGGGAGAAAGCGGTCAGCGGCAATAGCGTCGACACGGTCTGACTCTTCGCCATCTTGTCGATGTCCTTGTCAGAGATCTTTAGTAGGTGATCGGCAGAGAGGCAGCCGAGATCAGCCGCCAAGCCTGCCCCTCCGAGGGGATAGATCTCGTCGGCATGCATCTTCGTGGCAAAGCCCATGTCCTGAGCCGCAGACAGCAGACGACGGGACTGCTCGAGGTCAAAGACATTCTTCTCAGTGAAGATGTCGACATTGCGAGCCAGTCCCCTCTCCTTCACGATCGGAAGCATCTCCCGAATGATGAAGTCGATATACCCGTCCGGGTCACCCTTATACTCAGGAGCAATGTCGTGAGCTCCGAGATAGGTGCTGACGACATCTATCGGCTGCATCTCATCCAGTCTCTTAGCCACCTCGAGCTGACGGAGCTCAGTCTCCTTATCGAGACCATAGCCACTCTTGGCCTCCATCGTGGTGACACCCATACGGAGCATGGAGCGAAGGTGAAGCAGTGCCGCCTCGGTCAACTCCTCTGCGGAAGCCTCACGAGTGGCAGTCGTGGTGGCTGCAATGCCTCCCCCCTTCTCCATAATGCTCATGTAGCTCTCGCCGGCGAGACGCCACTGAAACTCATCCTCACGGAAGCCTCCGAAGACCAGGTGGGTATGTGAGTCCACAAATCCCGGCAGGACACAGTGGCCCTCAGCATCGATCCGCTCAACCTCTGTCCCCACCTGAGGACAGTCGGCAGAGGGACCAGCATAGGCGATCTTGCCATCACGGATCAGCACCGAGACCGATCCAGATAGCACCCGGATGTCTCGCATCGCCTCTCTTCCCCTCCGGGTAGAGCCGGCGACAGTAACAAGCTCGCCGATGTTTTCGATAAGGAGATCTCCCTTCCTCTTATTGTTCTCCATCATCGGCTTACTTTCCTTGCTGCTTAGCGAGCTTATACTCCAGCACCTGATCCATCTGGAAGTTCTCCACCTGGAGGAAGTCTACAGCCTGCTTCGCCATCTCCTCAATGCTCATCTCGCCCTCAGCGATCTCCTCCTTGTGGAGGTAGTAAGCGAGAGTCTCTCGGAGAGCCTCCTCGGGGATCATCCCGATGATCTCAGAGCCGACGATCTTGGCACCATAGCGCTTAGCCTCCATACGGACCATCTCATGAGCGCGGTAGATGGCAGTCTTCTTATAGTTCGTCAGGTTCATCGACACCTGCGACTGATGACGCTCAGTCAGGTCGACACCCATACCCTTGCAGAATCGGAGTCCTCCACCGATGTGGCGGACACGCTTGGCGATGGCGGTAGCATGATCTACGTTAGGGTCGTCAAGGTTGACATTATAGGCAACGAGGAACATACGAGCACCCACAGCAACGACTCCAGCGGTGGGGTGAATGTCGGAGGGACCAAAGTCCGGGTGCCACTCAGGCTCGTGGATCTTCTCCTTCATACCCTCAAACTGTCCCTTACGGATCTTAGCAAGATTCTGCCGCTCAGGAGCAGTGGCGGAGTCCTCGTACAGGAATACCGGGATGCCGATCTCCTCACCAATGATCTTACCGACCTCCTTAGAGAGCTCGATCGCCTCCTCCTGCGTCACGCCCTTGACCGGGACGAATGGGATCACATCGACAGCTCCCATACGGGGATGCTGACCGGTGTGGTGATTGAGGTCGATCTTCTCGACAGCGATCTTTACCGCCTCAATGACAGAGGTCTTGAGTGCCTCGGGCTCTCCCACGAGGGTCACTACCATACGATTGTGATCCTCATCATGACTCCAGTCGAGGAGGGTCATCCCCTCAGTGTGCTTGAAGGGCTCGAGGATAGCCTCCATCACCCCCATGTTGCGTCCCTCACTAAAGTTGGGGACGCACTCCATAATCTTCTTCATTGTATGTTTATCGCTTGTTCTTATTTCTTCTTTGTAGATGGACCTTTACTTAATCAGGTCATTGATGAGCTGATCATCCACCAGCTCAGGCATCGTGATGTGGTAGTAGTCGGAGTGGGACTCATTGAACTCCTTCGCCGTGCTCATCGCATTATCGTTACGTGCCCAGGAGCGACGAGCCACGCCATTGATCACATCCCAGGTCATCGCAGACTTGATGATCTGATCGGTCTGCTCGGAGCCATCGAGGAGGAGACTAAAGCCACCATTGACCGACTTACCGATGCCGACACCACCACCGTTGTGGAGAGTCACCATACTCATACCGCGAGCGCAGTTGCCGGCAAAGCAATTGACCGCCATATCAGCCATGACGTTACTACCGTCGTAGATGTTGGAGGTCTCACGGAAGGGCGAGTCGGTACCACTCACATCGTGGTGGTCGCGGCCCAGCATGACGGGACCGATCTTACCCTCACGGACCATCTCATTGAACTTAAGGGCGATCCGTACCCTACCCTCGCAGTCCTGGTAGAGGATACGTGCCTGCGTACCGACGACGAGAGCATTCTTCTCCGCATCACGGATCCAGACATAATTGTCTCTATCCTGATAGCGTCTGTTGGGGTCGATGCACTCCATAGCTGCATGGTCGGTGGCTCTCAGATCCTCCGGCTTGCCACTCAGGCAGACCCAGCGGAATGGACCGTAACCGAAGTCGAAGAGCAGCGGACCCATGATGTCCTCCACATAGGATGGCCAGATAAAGCCCTCCTTGTCATCGACACCATTCTTAGAGATCTCCTTGACACCGGCATCGAAGACTGCCTTCATGAAGGAGTTACCGTAGTCAAAGAAGTAGGTTCCTCTCGATACGAGCGTCTTGATTGCCTCGAAGTGACGCTTCAGTGTGAGATCGACCTCGCGCTTAAATTCCTCACGATCCTTCTCCAGCATCTCGGTACGCTTGTCAAAGTCAAGTGTTACCGGGCAATAGCCACCGATATAGACAGCGTGGCAGCTGGTCTGGTCGGAGAGTAGGTCAATGTGGATATTCTTCTCGACCGCATACTCCAGCAGATCGACGATGTTGCCGTGGTAGGCGATGGAAGTGGGCTTCTTGCTCTTCATGCCCTCAGCGGCCATCTCGAAGGCCTCCTCCTTGGACTCCGCTACCATCTGTACCCAGCCCTGCTCCAGGCGCTGTCCGATACGGGAGGCATCCACCTCGGCGACGATGGAGACAGCACCGGCGATATCTGCCGCCTTGGGCTGAGCTCCACTCATACCTCCGAGACCGGAGGAGACGAATAGGCGACCTGCCAGGTCTCCATCCTCAGGGATACCGAGCTTCAGACGACCGGCATTGAGGAGGGTATTGAAGGTGCCGTGTACGATCCCCTGCGGGCCGATGTACATCCAGCCTCCGGCAGTCATCTGACCATAATTGGCGACGCCCATCTCGGCTGCCACCTCCCAGTCGTCCTGATTATTGTACTCGCCGATCATCATCGAGCTGGTCTCGATGACGCGGGGAGCGTCCTCGCGGCTCTCAAAGACTCCCAGCGGGTGACCACTATGAAGCACGAGGGTCTGACGCTTAGTCAGGTTTCGGAGATAGTACATGACGATGCGGTACTGCATCCAGTTCTGGAAGACCTGACCCATCTCGCCGTAGGTTACGAGCTCGTAGGGATATAGCGCGATGTCGAAGCAGAGGTTGTTGTCGATCATCACCTGAAGTCCCTTGCCGGCTAGACACTTGCCCTCGTAGTCGTTGATCGGCTTAGCGGAGAGGTTACCGGTCGGGCGGAAGCGATAGCCATAGATACGACCTCTCTCCTCGAGCTCCTTCAGGAACTCAGGTGCAAGCTCAGCATGGAACTTCCGCGGGATGTAGCGGAGAGCATTTCGCAGTGCCACTTCTTTCTGGTGCTTCGTCAGCCGACAGCCTCTGTCGGGCGCTCGACGGATACCGGACTCAAACTTCGGGTAGACAGGCAGCTTTCCACCGGGGAAGAGCGCCTCTTCAAACATATTGTTATCCATTAGATTGATAAGGAATGGTGGTATATAATTGTCTTTCTGACGGTCCAAATATAAGCATATTTTCTCGGTTCCGGCACCCTTTACTGCTGTTTTGTCAGCTCTAACGCGTTTTATGAGCAAGTAAGGACTGCGACCAAGGAGGCTCTCCCCATCCGAGGTATTTCTATTACCGATATTAGTCGCGACTAATACCGGTAATAGTGTTCACTAATATCGGTAATAGTATTCTCTAATACCGATATTAGATTTCAGCGAGATAATGGGGGTATCTCACACCACTGCCATACCTGTTATAGGCCTCTCTATTAACTTACGATCGACTCGCCTTACCCCCTTCGACGGTTCATATGCTTCGGGACACTACACTTTGAGAGTAGGGAAAAAGTCCGTACCTTTGCAGTGTCAAGCCGACAGATACGGGCAAGTCCTACACGGCCAGCTCCCCACGAATCCCCCCAGGGCTTGATCGCAGCAAGGGTAGTGGGTTGTAGCGGCGCGATGTAGACAGCTTGCCCACCTGCCTTCTTAGCTCAGTTGGTAGAGCTTCTGATTTGTAATCAGATGGTCGTAGGTTCGAGTCCTATAGAAGGCTCCCGTTAGGAAGCGACTGTAAGTACGATAGATCGTCACTTACAGTCGCTTTTTTTCTTTCCTCACTTTCGGTAAGTTTGCTTCCAGAGTTACACACTCACTCCTGCGACAGTTTTAGGACATTCACCACCTCTACACCAGATGGATCACTCACCCGCCATAATGCGCCCTTCCGCTATGATGGGGCTCTTTCTCACTTTACTTCTCCTACCCACAGCCTATGCGCAGACCAGCTCCGGAGAGATCAAGGGGCGAGTCTACGACGAAGAGCAAAAGGAATGGATGACCGCTGCGAGTGTGAGACTCCTGAGTGCCTCTGACTCGACGCTGGTGCAAGGAGTGATGACGGATAAGCAGGGTCACTTCAGGCTCAGCGTCTCCACTCCCGGCAGCTACTTAGTCGACATCAGCTTCATCGGCTACACGCCGTACAGCAAGGCGGTATCCATAGACAAGAGCACCAAGATCGACCTTGGGAAGATCAAGCTCTCACCCACCTCCACGGCACTGAGCGAGCTGAAGGTCGTGGGGCAGTCGAGTCCTGTGACGATCAAGAAGGACACGGTTCAGTTCAATGCCGGTGCCTTCAAGGTTCGTCCCGGAGCCTCGGTGGAGGAGCTATTGCGCCGGATCCCCGGGATCGAGGTGGATGCTGAGGGCAACATCACCTATAATGGGGAGTCCATCGAGCGGGTGGAGCTGGACGGCAGGGACTTCTTCTCCTCCGATCCGACCATGGCAACGAAGAATCTTCCTGCTGATCTGATCAAGAACGTGCAGGTAGTCGACAAGAAGTCCGAGCAGACCCGACTCACCGGAATGGACGACGGAGAGAAGACGAAAATACTTAATCTGAATGTCAAGGAGGAACTGAAGAAAGGTCTCCTCGGCAACATCAAAGCCGGCTACGGAACCAAAGACCGTTACAGAGTAGACCTGATGGGGGCGGGATTCAGGGGAGACGAGCGCGTCACTCTCCTTGCCAATCTCAACAACACCGATGGCGTACGACGCGGAAGAGGAGACAGAAAGCGTCGCTCAGTGGGAGCCAACTATGACAATAAAGTAAGTGACAAGCTCAACGTCACGGCTGAGCTCTCTTACCGGGAAAATAACAACACCCTCTCTAGCCGAATGACTCGGGAAAACCTCCTCGGAAACGCCACTCACACCACCACTGATCGCAACACCTCCTCCGAGGAAAACCTCTCTCTCCGAGGCTCTATGAACGGCCGTCTGGAGTGGACACCGTCAGACAAGACCGCACTGTTCTTTATGCCGGATATCAGTATCGGTCGTAGTCGATCCCACTCGCTGTCACAGTACAGCACTGAGGCCAAGGAGGGCGAGACGATCAATTCAGGCTCCTCCGAGAGTGAGGAGAAGAGCAGCAACGAGGGAGTAGGCGGCTATCTCCACTTTCGCCATACCTTTAATGACGAGGGGCGAAATATCTACGTCAGAATCTTTGGGGGGCACGAGTCGGGCGACAGCGACGGGACACTGAAGAGCGTCACCTCCTTTACCAAAGGCAGCCGTAAGGAGATCCTAGACCAGCTCACAAGCTCCCGCAACGAGAGTAACCGAGGGGGCGTCTCCGTCTCCTACCTGGAGCCTCTCAGCAAGTACTGGTCGCTACAGGGGAGCTACAGCCTCGACGGAGAGTACAGGACGAGTGACCGTCTCGCCTATAGAGCAGATGCAGATGGCAAGTACACCATCCTGGACAAGCGCTACTCTAGAGGCTCCACCAATCGGTACCTCAACCACCGGATAGGTGCCATGGCACGGTATCAGCCGAGACCAAAGAGCAGTATCTCTCTCGGAGTCGACGCCCTGCCCACCTACACGCACACCATCACCACGGACGGCGAGGAGGTCACTTATGACCAAGAGCGGAGCATCGTCAATTATGCCCCGTCCCTTATGGTCGACCTGAGAAATGACCGGGGTCTACAGTATATGCTCCACTACAGAGGGCGCACCAGTCAGCCCTCTATGGAACAGCTGAGTCCGGTTACCATTCAGACCTCACCACTCTCTCAGACGACTGGTAATCCGGACCTGCTTCCCTCGTTTAGGCATATGATTTTTATGCGCGGATCGATGGGAAGTCGCGAGAAGCGTCAGAACCTGCAGATATTTGGTTACTTGGGTACTGTGAATAATGCGATCATCAACCGTCGCGAGATAGACCGAGAGACCGGTATCAGCCGGACCACTTACGAGAACGTTAATGGCGTCTACTCCTTCAGTGCAGGCGGGTCGCTGAGCCTACCCTTGGCCAAGAGCCTGACCTCCTTCACTAACGGTCGCTGCGGGGGGAATAGAGGCAAGGGGTATGTGAATGGGGAGCTGAATACCTCGCTCAGCAGTACCGTCAATCTCTCCGAGAGGATTACCTGGTCGGGAGAGTATCTGCAGTCTACGGTGGGCTTCTCAGGGGACTACAACCACCTGACGAATACGGTGTCCCGCCAGAGTGATCGAAAGACTCTCGACTACAGACTCTTTTGCGAAGCCACCTGGACACCTCCCTTCGGTCTCAGCCTCTCCCATCGTCTCTCCTACAGAGATGCCAGGGGGTATCACGACGATGTGAAGCGAAATCTCTGGATATGGGACCTCAGCCTGGGCTACTCCTTCCTCAAGGATCGGAGGGGGACTCTGGAGCTGGAGGCAGTGGATCTGCTGGGGCAGCGGAGTACCTTTCGCCGGTCATCGACCGCACAGTCCATCACCGATATGCTCTACGAGGGTGTCACATCGTATGTTATGCTGACCTTTACTTATAAGTTCAATTCCCTCCCCACTGCGGACAACTCTTCCGACCGCTCCTACAGATCGAGGTATCGATCTCAGCACTATCATATGATGTAAGAATGGGGTCCTGCTTTTATAGTGGGCTACAAAAGCGTTACCTTTGCAGATAAGTGTACCAGACAGATGGTTCCAATACACTTGAACTCTAATTAGTTAAGAACTCATCATCAGAAAAGACATGGAGAGACAATATAGTGAGCAGGAGCTCCTGCGCCGTGATAGCTTACAGAAGTTGCGTGACCTGGGGATCAACCCCTACCCCGCTGAGGAGTATGTGGTGGATGCCACCTCGCAGAACATCAAGGACCATTTCTCGGATGATGAGGAACAGCCTCGACAGGTCAGGATAGCCGGGCGACTTATGTCCCGACGCATCATGGGCAAGGCCTCCTTTGCTGAGATCCAAGACAGCGAGGGCAGGATCCAGCTCTACATTACCCGCGACGACATAGCCCCTGAGGAGGACAAGACGCTCTATAATGTGGTCTTCAAGAAACTCTTAGACATTGGCGATATCATCGGGGTGGAGGGCTTTGTCTTCCGCACCAAGATGGGGGAGATCAGTGTCCATGTGCAGAAGCTTACTCTGCTCTCCAAGTCACTTCGTCCTCTCCCGGTCGTGAAGGTGAAGGATGGGGAGACTTATGATGCCTTTACCGATCCGGAGCAGCGCTACCGCATGCGCTATGTGGATCTGATCGTGAATCCGCAGAATAGAGACATATTCATCAAGCGGACGAAGATGTATACTGCCTTTAGGGACTTCTTCAATAGTCGAGGTTTCTTAGAGGTGGAGACACCCATTCTGCAGACGATTCCCGGCGGGGCATCGGCTCGTCCTTTCATCACCCATCACAACGCTCTCGACATTCCTCTCTACCTGAGGATAGCGGATGAGCTCTTTCTCAAGAGACTGATCGTCGGCGGGTACGACGCGGTGTACGAGTTTGGGAAGAACTTCCGCAACGAGGGGATGGACCGGACGCACAATCCCGAGTTTACCGGGATGGAGGTCTATGTCGCCTACAAGGACTACAACTGGATGATGGAGATGACCGAGCAACTGCTCGAGTACACTGCACTCCAGGTGAATGGGAAGACGACCGTGGAGCTGGATGGCAAGACCATCGACCTCAAGGCTCCCTATCGGCGACTCACCATGACCGATGCCATCAAGGAGTATGGAGACTACGACATTACCGGCAAGTCTGAGGATGAGCTGAGAGCCAAGTGCAAGGAGCTCGGGATTGAGGTAGACGACTCCTTCGGTAAGGGCAAGCTGATCGATGAGCTCTTTGGCGAGATCTGCGAGGAACACCTGATCCAGCCCACCTTCATTACCGACTACCCTGTGGAGATGTCTCCTCTGACAAAGATGCACCGCACCAAGCCCGGGCTTACGGAGCGCTTTGAGCTGATGATCAATGGCAGCGAGCTTGCCAATGCCTACACTGAGCTCAATGACCCGATTGATCAGCTGGAGCGCTTCGAGGATCAGCTGAGGCTGTCCGAGAAGGGAGACGACGAGGCGATGTTTATCGACCAAGACTTTGTCCGAGCCCTGGAGTATGGTATGCCCCCGACGAGTGGTCTCGGGATCGGGATGGATCGCTTAGCGATGCTGCTGACAGAGCAGGATACCATCCAGGAAGTGCTACTCTTCCCCACGATGAAGCCTATCTCCCAGCCTAAGGAAGAGGCGGAGGGAGCCGACTCTGATAGCGAGTGAGTATGAAGGAGACACCCTCTAAGAGTGTGGCCAACCCCAAGTCTGCCGCCACACCGGCGACGAAGATCGGGCTCATCGGTAGCGGGAGCTGGGCTACGGCGTTAGCCAAGATCCTGCACGAGACCGGTCAGGAGTTCAATTGGTACTTCAGGTTCCGCAGCCAGATTCGGGCTTTCAAAAAGCAGGGGCACAACCCCAATTACCTTACTTCGGTCAGCTTCGACACCTCCAAGATCCACTTCTACAGCGACCTCACAAAGCTGGTCGAGGAAAGCGATACCCTACTCCTCTGCACCCCGTCACCCTACCTCAAGGGGATACTTCAGAAAGTGGAGCCGGAGAAGTACAAGGGGAAGGTCTTCCTCAATGCCGTCAAGGGGATCATCCCCGACAGCTATCAGCTGGTATCAGACTTCCTGTCCAGCGAATTTGGCATACCGATGTCCCAGATCGCCGTCATCTCCGGTCCCACCCACGCTGAGGAGGTGGCGATAGACCGAACCAGCTACCTAACGATCGGCTGCGAGGACAAAGAGACGGCGCTACGACTGGCACCGCTGTTTCACGCACCCTATGTCCATACGGTGATCAGTACCGACGTGAGGGGTATCGAGTACAGCAGCGTGCTGAAGAATGTCTACGCCATTGCCTCGGGTATCACCCAGGGGATGAAGCTGGGAGACAACTTCATGGCGGTGCTGATCTGCAACGCCACCGGGGAGATCAAGCGCTTTATCCGCACTGCCACCGAGAGTCGACCGCAGGTCTATGACTCTGCTTACTTAGGAGACCTCTTGGTGACAGCCTACTCCCGATACAGCCGCAACAGAACCTTCGGCAACTACTTAGGCAAGGGTTATGGAGTCTATGAGGCGCAGCTCGAGATGGAGATGATCGCAGAGGGCTTTTACGGCGCTAAGTGCATCCACGAGGTAAATAAGCGGTATGGCGTAGAGATACCGATTGCGGACGCGGTCTACGACATACTCTATGAACACGTCAAGCCGGAGCAGGCATTTAAGAACCTAAAGCCGCTCCTGAAGTGAGCCGAGGGCCGAGACAGGAGTACTATGTCGCACCATACCTCTGAGTCGAGGACTCCTTTTCCCCACATCTCAACGCTGATCCCGGAGCTGTGGGACTGTCTCACAGACCGAGAGAGGGAGATTTTTATACTACGGAGCAGGGTGTACACCTGTGAGGAGGGGGAGTGCATCTATCCCCATGCTCCTACAGCACGGGGCGAAGAGAGGAGCGTCATCACGTTGGTTGATGGCCAGGCACTGACCTACTATCTCTACAATGGCGAAGTACCGATCCACTTTACCGGAAAGGAGATGCTGGGTCTTGCGCGCCTACTCACCGGCATGGAGGACTGGTACACCTGCAAGGCGCTCACGAAGTGCCTCGTCCTCTCCCTCCCGGCAGAGATCGTGGAGATGGTGATAGACAATAACGCAAGAGCCTCCAAGCTGCTCCTGACAAGAGCTCTCAGGGCTTTGCACACCAAGGATATGCGCCTGATCGTGCTCAATACCCGTCGCATGCCGGGGAGGATGGCCTCGACGTTGCTCTATCTGGATCAGCTCTTTGGCAGAGAGGGGGACGGACAGACGCTCCGTGTGAGACTGACCAGGTGCCTGCTGGGCGGTCTGAGCAACATGACCACCAGCAATGCCACCAGAGTCCTACGCTCCTTAGAGGACGATGGGATGATAGCACTACAGGGAAAGGAGATAAAGATACTGAAGGAGACCGCCCTCGTAGATGTCAGTCGTCACGGATGAACGACAAAACATTGGATGAATGAAGAGAGAAGAGAAAAGAATTAACATGGAGAATGCCGATATCCTCGGCACTGCTCCGATCAAGAAACTATTACAATTTTATGCCTGGCCCTCAGTCATCGGGGCTGTCGTCAATACCCTATACAATGTGGTCGACCGGATATATATTGCACAGGGGGTCAATAGCCTAGCCCTGTCCGGTCTCTCAGTCACCATGCCCGTGATGGGTGTAACCCAGGCTGTCGGTACCCTTGTCGGTATGGGTGCCGCCTCGAGGATCTCCATACTGCTCGGACAGCAGAGGAGAGAGGAAGGGGAGAAAATGCTAGGTAGTGCCTTCCTCCTATCTCTCACGATCAGCAGCCTCGTGATCGTCTTGCTGATGATCTTTGCACGACCGCTTCTGATGCAGTTTGGAGCCTCGGAGGCTTCTCTGCCCTACGCTCTTGACTATCTGAATATCGTCCTGCCCGGTAACATCTTTGCCAACATCACATACTCCTACAATGCGGTGATGAGAGCAACCGGTTACCCCAAGAAGGCAATGAAGACGATGCTCATCGGTGCGGTGCTCAACTTTGTACTTGACCCGGTGTTCCTCTTCGTATTCCATATGGGTATCGCAGGTGTCGCCCTTGCCACCGTGATCAGTATGTTTATCGGGATGATCTGGGTGCTCCACCACTTCACTCGACCGGATACCAATGTCCGACTAAGGGTGGGAAACTTCAAGTTCAACTGGGGCTACACCCTTGCGATCGTCTCTATCGGTGTGGCGCCATTTGTGACCCACCTGATGGCGAGCATCGTCAATATCTATAAGAATCGACTGCTCTACGACTACGGGATGACCTCCCCGATAGACTTCTACAGCGGTGACCTGGCGGTAGCTGCCAATGGAGTGATCCAGAGCGTGGCTATGCTGACGCTAATGTTTATGTTTGGCATCTCTCAGGCGACCCAGCCTATCCTTGGTTATAACTATGGGGCGGGAAATCTCGGAAGAGTGCGAGACACCTTCAGGATCGCGCGGAAAATGAATTTCCTCATCGGGGTCATTGGTGCCTCCATTACCCTTATATGGCCCGGGATCGTGTCTCGAGCATTCACGTCAGACCCACAGCTGATCGCAGTCTGTGAGGTGGGGCTAAGGATCGAGCTTGCAGCCATGTGGGCGGTCGGCATCCAGGTGACGGGAGTCCAGTTCTTCCAGAGCCTCGGCAAGGCAGCTCGTGCCCTCCTGCTTAGCTTCTCGCGACAGCTGATCTTCCTCGTGCCTGCGCTGGCGATCCTGCCGCGTGTCATGGGTCTCACCGGAGTCTGGACCGCACTGCCGGTGGCGGATGTACTCTCGATGATCCTATGTATGACGATGACCTCAGCCTACTTCCGTAAGCTGGCGCATCCCTATCGCCGATCCAAGCGATCCGCTTGAGTATGCGCTACATCTTCTTTGTCCTCGTACAGATCGGACTGGGCTATGCCCTCTGCCGCTACGTCGGGCGTCGGGTCCCCGGCGATCAGTTGCTCCGTAAGGTGCTAAAGTGGAGCGTCATCGCTATTCCGATCCTCTCCATAGGGCTTATCCTGACCACATCCCTCCAAGGTGACAGAGCACCCGAGCTGGTGACAGACCTACTCATTGCAGAGATCTACTTTACCGCACTCTTCATCCCCTTTGACAGCGCCACCAAATGTCGCTATGGTCGCGTGACCGCCCTACTCTGCCTATCGCTGATCCTACCGGTGATGATCGCAGGGAGAAAAAATGTACGAGAGCCGATCACTACCCACTACTGCATCGTACTGCCTGACGAGAAACCCTCAGACAGCGTCCGGATAGCACTCGTGACTGACATTCACTTAGGCAAACTCTTCGGAGAGGAGGATCTTGCAAGGATGGAAGAAATGATCGAGCAAGCTTCGCCGGATTATGTCTTTATCGGAGGGGATCTGATCGATAGAAATCTTAGCGAGGTGGACAGCCTTACAGCGGCATACCACTTCGCCCGCATTAGAGAGAGGACCCCAGGCCTCTACTTCGTCCTCGGCAACCATGAGTACTATGGTGACTTGGATGAGAATATACAGTGGATCTCTTCGCTCGGGACTCTACTTCGTGACAGTGTTGTGAGGCTCCGCCCGGACCTCTATCTGATCGGGAGAGACTACTACAGAGCTCGGGATCAGGACATAGTGCCACTCAGTAACCTCGTGGATCAGGTGCCAGATGGAGCGACCACGATATTGCTGCAGCACCGACCTCGCGAGCACTGGGAGAGCGACCCGGCAGTTGGCGGGATAGACCTTACCCTCACGGGACACACTCACGCGGGGCAGATCTTCCCGATGCAGATTTTCCAGCCACTCCTCTTTAGCCACAACTATGGTTGCCATTCCTCCGGCGACGGCACGCTCATCATCTCCTCCGGCTACGGTGCCTCCACCTCGCGTCTCCGCATCGGGAGCTGCTCCGAGATCGTTATCATCGACTTGCTCCTCAAGTGACTCTGCGAGTATACAGTCCTAGTAGTATTCAATCAACTGTGTACTTTTTTCAGGAATCGCATACCCATTGACAGAAATCTATTACCGGTATTAGTTGCGACTATTAGCGGTAATAGACTTCACTAATACCGGTATTAGTCGGAGGGCTAATCGAGGATAGCTGAGTGAGCCCTCGAGAGGAGGATCCCGGAGGTGTGAAAAATGAGTATCTTTGTACTACCAGGTAAGAAGTATCACACTAATCCATTTTTACCATGCCTCCCGGACCAAAGTTTTTTCGTGGCTTCAGAGTAGTCGCATTAGCAGGAGTCGTCATCTCTATTATTGGCGCCATTGTCTGCTTCATTTTCTTAGCAGGCTGGATGAAGTCCTACTTTGGACTATTGTGCCTGATACTGGCACTGAATTTCGGGCTGATGCTCTACTTCATCAGTCACAACGATCCGTCCAAGAGGGGGAAGAAAGAGGAATAAACATCACACACTTATACACATCTTATGAGAGTAAGCGAACTACAGAGAGAAAGAAAGTCCTACCAGCCCAAGATGCCTAACGTGCTCAAGGGTAAGCTGCACGCCGTCAAGGGTGAGCCGACTGAGTCGGTGGCTGATCAGGCGAGAGTCAAGGAGCTCTTCCCCTATACCTACGGCATGCCGAGCATCACCTTCGAGGAGGGAGAGGATGCCGGTGCCAAGCACGAGCCGATCAATGTAGGTGTCCTCCTGTCCGGTGGTCAAGCCCCCGGCGGACACAACGTGATCGCCGGTATCTTTGATGGGATCAAGGCACTCAATCCTCAGAGCAGACTCTACGGATTCCTGATGGGTCCTTCCGGTCTGATCGAGCACAAGTATATCGAGCTCACCGATGAGATCATTGACGAGTATCGTAATACGGGTGGATTTGACATGATCGGCTCCGGACGTACCAAGCTGGAGACTAAGGATCAGTTCGACAGTGGACTCGAGATCCTGCGCGAGCTCGGGATCTCTGCTCTCGTGATCGTCGGTGGTGACGACTCCAATACCAACGCTTGCGTACTCGCCGAGTACTACAAGTCGATCGATGCAGGAGTGCAGGTGATCGGCTGCCCCAAGACGATCGATGGAGACCTCAAGAATGAGCAGATAGAGACCTCCTTTGGCTTTGACACTGCGACCAAGGTCTACTCTGAGATCATCGGTAATATCGAGCGTGACTGCAACTCTGCGCGCAAGTACTGGCACTTCATCAAGGTGATGGGACGCTCTGCCTCTCACATCGCACTCGAGTGCGCTCTCCAGACGCAGCCCAATATCTGCCTCATCTCTGAGGAGGTAGAGGAGAAGAAGCAGTCTCTCAGTCAGATCGTAGAGTACATCGCCTCGATTGTAGCCAAGCGTGCTGCTGAGGGAAATAACTTCGGCGTAGCCCTGATCCCTGAGGGGCTGATCGAGTTTATTCCCTCCATGCGGGACCTTATCAGTGAACTGAATGATCTCCTCGCTAAGGAGGGTGACGACTTTGCCCGCACTCCGAAGGAGGAGCAGCTGGAGTTTATCGCTTCACGTCTCTCTGCAGAGAACGCCGAGACCTTCCGCTCACTACCCGATACAGTTGCCTTCCAGATCGCCGGAGAGAGAGACCCTCACGGCAACGTACAGGTGTCACTCATCGAGACGGAGAAGCTGCTCTCAGGAATGGTGGCGAAGAAGCTCGCAGAGTGGAAGAAGGAGGGGAAGTACGAGGGCTCCTTCAAGACTCAGCATCACTTCCTCGGCTATGAGGGTCGATGCGCCGCACCGTCCAATTTTGATGCAGACTACTGCTATACGCTTGGCTTTACGGCCAGTAAGTTGATTGAGGCCGGTCTGACGGGATACATGAGCTCAGTGCAGAACCTCACGAGAGAGGTATCCGAGTGGATTGCGGGTGGTACTCCGATCACGATGATGTTCAATATTGAGCGCCGTGGTGGTAAGGACAAGCCGGTGATCCGCAAGGCACTGGTAGATCTGGAGGGTGCTCCCTTCAGAGAGTTTGAGAGCCATCGCGAGGAGTGGGCTAAGGAGACAGCATTCGTCTATCCCGGGCCGATTCAGTACTGGGGTCCAAGCTCTGTTTGTGATCGTCCTACCAAGACTATTCTCCTTGAGCACAAGTAAGATCTGACAGCAGTATATTAGCTAAGGGGCGAGATCGGTACATTCTGATCTTGCCCCTTTTGCTATATTTGCCTACGAGGATTTCAAAGACCTTTAGAGTAGATTTATGAGGATACACATCATAGGCTCGACCCATCAGACCGCCTCACCCGATACCCTCCGAGGCATCTTAGACCTACTGACAGCTGACAGTGCGGATGAGGTAACTGTCGACAGCCGGTTTTTTGGATACCTGATCCAGCACGATATGGCTCCTTCGGGCGTGCGGACCTACCCCCTCAGCGGGACTATCGACACCGATCTGATGGTCTGCATCGGTGGGGACGGTACATTCCTGAGAGGGGCAAAGCTGGTCGCCGGTACGGAGGCAGGTATCATCGGTCTGAACTCTGGGCATCTGGGGTTTCTCTCGAGCATGCAGCCTGATGTGCTCTCCTCCTACTGGGACGAGATACGATCCGGAGGGGCTCAGGTGGACGAGCGTGCCACTCTGGAGGCTGTGGTGACTTCTCCCGAGGGCAAGGTCCTTCATCAGGGTATTGCGCTCAATGAGGTCTCCATCATCAGGCGAGACATACTGAGTATGATCCGGGTTACAACCAAGGTGTGCGGTCAGTGGATGGTCGACTATCAGGCTGACGGAGTGCTCGTGTCCACGCCTACCGGCTCCTCAGCCTACGCGCTGAGCGTAGGCGGACCTCTGGTTCACCCCGACTGCTCCACCCTCCTCATTGTTCCGATAGCGCCCCACTCTCTCACGATGCGACCGATACTTATACCCGACAGCATGACGGTAGACTTCGAGATCAGCAGCCGATCGGGGACCTTTGCCATCGCTCTCGACGGAAGAGGGAAGGACTTCCCGGACAATTGCAAGGTAACGGTGCGGAAGTCGGATCGCACAGTCAGAGTACTCCACACCAGCGGTTACCAGTATTTCGACAATCTACGCAAGAAGCTGATGTGGGGGGCTGACTCTCGTACAGACGAGACCTCTCCTTCGAACTAAACCTGTAGCTGGCTGATGATAGAGTCGTAGAGGCTCTGCTTCCGCTCCATATGCTCTCGGACACATTGGACATACACATCCTGCTCCAGCTCCTCAGAGATGTCCGACTGACCGGTCGTCGTGGATGATATCCGCCGGTCAATAGCATGCTCCTTTTCTGCATCTCGGATGAGACTACGGTCTATCGTCAGCACTGCATCGATCCATCGATCCAGTATCTCATAGATCACCTCAGCGGACAGAGGCTCGGACTTATCGAGACCATACCATCTGTAGATCAGGTCATAGCTCCAGTCCCACTCCAGCTCGTAGTACCTCTGATGCAGAGATCGGATCTGTCGGCTGAAGTCGTCCAGCGTCGCATAAGCAGACTCTCTCAAGCCTTCGGTAAGACGTCTCATACCCGTCTCCGGAGCAATCATGCCACATAAGTCTGTCCAGAGACCTACTCCCTCTTCGTGATCCGGTCGCAGTAGCTCATCCAGATCCGTGATGCTGGTGACCTCCAGACTACCCACTTTGTCTCGAATACGTGTGATGAGCGAGTTGCCAATAAACTTGTCGATCCCCAGCCTGTAGATCCTAAGCCCATGGTGCAGGGAGGACGACTTAAGGTGGAGATTATGGTAAATATAGGTCTCATCGTGCTGCCCGACAAAGTCAAGCAACTCCTGCAGCTTGCGATACCCCTGCTCCATCTTCCCCACAGAGTAAGGACTGAGTAGGTTGTAATTGACGCAGTCTAGCTTACACTCATTAGGTCGATGATCACGAGAGGGCCACTTCTTGGCATCACGCATAGTACCGATGGTCAGAAGCGCTCGACCCGGCACAAGGTAGGTCTCGTTATGATTCTCTATCACGTAACTGAAGGGGAAGGAGGAGGTATCCACGTGGTCCGTGTGTCGCCCCATAATCAGACTAAAGGGACCGATCCTCGAGGGCCAGAGGATATACGAATCGCTTGAGGTCTTGCTCCCCCGCTCCACCACCCCGTGATGGATGGGACCGGTCTTGTAGAGATGATTACTCTGATTGGATCCCGATCCGGCATTGAGAAATGAGAAAAAGCCTGCGATGAGCAGTGAGCTCTTATGCATCGAGACGGTGAATGGACCGGCCACAATAGCTGCTGCCTCCCCATTCTCCAGGTTACAATTGCTGAATATCAGAGACTCATTGGCAGAGAAGAGATTGCCCACCTTTGCAGACTGTCCGACAAAGACCATATGCAACGTGCAGTTGTCCACCATCGAAGCACCTGCCGCGGCAATGAAGTGCCGACCAATTACGCCATTGCCCACCACTGCAGGGTATCCCGGTCGACTACAGAGGGAGAAGTCACTAAGAATCGATGCACCGTCGATGATACTTCCCTCGCCAATGTAACCATCTATGATCGTACCGGTATTGACGATCCTCACCTTGTCTCCTATCGTTCCCCGCGCTGAGCGACACTCCTCCACATCCCGGTCAATCAGCCTGAGCAACTCCTTACGAGCAAGGTCAGCGTCTGAGAGAGTCACCAGTAGATAGGCAATCTGTGCGGTCAGCTTGCGAGATAGAGGTACTTCGATGCCACCGGTCTCATTGAGCACTGGTACTGAGATGCCGTTGCCAAAGGTAGATGGACCTGACATGTAGATGGCACTGACATTGCTGATCGTCACATCCTCTCCGATATCGTAGTCAGAGATACAGTCTCGCACATTGGCAATGAAGGCACCGTTGCCTACTGTGGTGTCCTTCAGTAGAGCATTACAGATCCCATTCTTTCGTCGGATCCCATACCGATTCACATGCGTACCTGAAAGGTCTCCGAGGCTGCAATGCCCCACAAACGTCACGTCGGTCAGCTGTGAGGGATCGAAGGTCTCACTCACCACGATGCGACTCCAGTCATCTGCCTGACACCGTCTGGTACCCTCCAGCTCGCTAATTTCCTTCTGATTAAGCTGTCTCACGGCATTTATCTATTAATTTATAATACTACTCTTCTAAAACACCGAGTGCGACTGACATCTGTCAGCCGCACTCGATCATAAGTCTATTAGCTTACTCGTCTATGACGAAGAAATACCCTCATGAGTTCTTATGCATCCACTGTAGCGAAGGTCGCATTTTCCCTGATGAAGTCTCTTCGAGGCTCGACGTCCTCACCCATCAGCATAGAGAAGACCCGATCAGCCTCGACGGCATTCTCGAGAGTAACCTGCTTGAGATAGCGTCCTTGAGGATCCATAGTCGTCTCCCACAGCTGGCTCGCATCCATCTCTCCAAGTCCCTTATAGCGCTGCGTCAGGATCTTAGACTCTTCTCCTGCTCCATACTGAGCAATAAAGTCGGCTCGATCCTCGTCATTGAAGCAGTAGTCGATCTTGTCTCCACTCTTGGTCCGACACTGATAGAGCGGTGGATTGGCAATATAGATGTATCCCTCCTCCACTAATGCTCTCATGTGACGGAAGAAGAAGGTGAGCAACAGTGTCGCAATGTGGGCACCATCGACATCGGCATCGGTCATGATGATCACCTTGTGGTACCTCAGCTTGGAGTAATTGAGCGCCTTGGGATCCTCATCGGTGCCGACGGAGACGCCGAGAGCGGTGTACATCGACTGGATCTCCTTATTCTCAAACACTCGGTGAGGCATAGCCTTCTCGACATTAAGGATCTTACCGCGCAGAGGAAGAATTGCCTGATACCTGGAGTCGCGACCCAGCTTAGCCGTACCACCTGCCGAGTCTCCCTCGACGAGGAAGAGCTCGCACTCCTCAGGATCACGGCTGCGACAGTCTGCCAGCTTACCGGGTAGACCGCCGGAGAACATCGGGCCCTTGCGCTGGACCATCTCTCTTGCTCTCTTGGCTGCCGTACGCGCCTTAGCCGCCAGGACCACCTTGTCCACGATGGCACGAGCCTCCTTAGGGTGCTCCTCGAGGTACTCCGTCAGGGCATCACTGACAGCAGAGTCTACGACACCCGTGATCTCTGAGTTACCGAGCTTCGTCTTCGTCTGACCCTCAAATTGCGGCTCGGCCACCTTGATAGAGATCACAGCGGTAAGCCCCTCACGGAAGTCATCGCCGGTGATCTCGACCTTCTCTTTCTCCAGGATACCGGAGTCATCGGCATACTTCTTCAGGGTACGGGTGAGCGCACGGCGGAATCCGGTCAGATGAGTACCACCCTCTCCGGTATGGATGTTATTGACGTACGTAAAGATATTCTCATTGAAGTCCGTATTGTACGTCATCGCCACCTCCACCGGCACGTCATCACGCACGGTGTCAATATCTATAACATCACTGATGAGCGGCTCCTTATTGGCATCCAGATATCTGACAAAGTCCACCAGACCATGAGCGGAGTGGAAAGACTCGCGCCTCGGATTTCCGTCCTCGTCTCGATCTCTGTAATCGGTCAGCTGGATCTTCAGCCCACCATTGAGGAATGCAAGCTCCCTCATACGCTCCTCCAGAACCGAGAACTGATACTGGGTCGAGGTAAAAATAGTGTCATCGGGGAGGAATGAAACTACCGTCCCGGTATGGTCACTCTCACCGATCACCTCCAGCTCACTCACAGGCTTCCCCCTCTCATACTCCTGCGCATAGATCTTACCGTCACGGTAAACCTCCACGCGCAGTTTCTTGGAGAGGGCATTCACGCAGGAGACACCCACACCGTGGAGTCCTCCTGAGACCTTGTAGGAGTCTTTATTGAACTTACCACCGGCATGCAGCACGGTGAGCACCACCTCGACTGCAGGCTTATGGAGCTTAGGGTGCATATCCACTGGGATACCTCGTCCGTTATCCCGGACCGTGATCGAGTTGTCCTCATTGATATCCACCTCGATCCTATTGCAATACCCGGCCATCGCCTCATCGATGGAGTTGTCGACCACCTCATTGACTAAGTGGTGCAACCCTCTCGAGCTGACGTCTCCGATATACATAGCCGGTCGCTTGCGGACCGCCTCCAGTCCCTCGAGTACCTGGATGTCGGATGCGTCATACACCTCTAGTTTGGGTGTCTCTATTTCGGTATTCATGAATTGATGATTCTCTTCTTTGTTACTATACAAAGATAGCGAAATAATGCGGATTTGGGAAGAAAACGACGCCCTTTCCGAGAGCTACTGGATGATAGGGTTTCGTCGACGAAAGGCCCCCGCCATATTGGGTCAATTCTTTTACCGGTATTAGTCGTAACTATTACCGGTATTAGTGTTTCCTTTTACCGGTAATAGTTTTCACTAATACCGATATTAGTCAGAGCACTTGTCCGCACCTCTTACCGGGAAGCTCCGATAAGCACTGCTTCGTCCTCCCAGGCAAGCCCCTGCAGAGGGTAGTCGTGCGGGTCGGTAGGCACGGTGTCGAAGATCTGAAACTCTAACCCCAGCCCCACGACAAGGCTGAGCTCAGAGGCGTGCTTTGCGAGGTAGCGGTCGTAGTATCCCACGCCATGCCCTACTCTACTCCCATCCAGGCGACCGAAAGCCACCCCGGGTACGACAAGTAACTCGGGCACCTCCTCATCCTCTATCGGACAGGTCGGCTCAGGGATCCCATAGCCGGACAGCTCATAGCCTGAGATGTCGCCCATGGGGTAGAAGCGAATAGTCTCGCCATCGTCACACCTCGGGACAAGCAGGCGCCGAGAGCCCTCCTCACGGAGAGTCTTGATGAGCGCTGAGGTCTGCACCTCATTCTTCATGCTCATGAAGAGTCCCACACTCTCTCCCTGACGGTCTCTCAGAAACCTCTCGTAGAGCGACTTGCAGGCTCGCGCTGATCGCTCGTCACGCTCTTCAGGAGTGAGTACTCTGAAGTGGTCGCGGACAAGGGACCGAATCTCTTTCTTCGTTACCGGAGAGCTATGCATAGGAGTCGATATTTGGATAGAAAAAGTCCATGATCACTCCTCCGACGAGAGTCTCATCGGAGAGTATATCTGTCGGCTGAAGAGATCTACTGCACGACTGATCATCGGATCATCTTGTGCAGCTGCTCTGGCCATCGCATCATCCCCATAAATATACATGATGACAGACTGAGCCATCAGGTCACTGATGTAGTCCTCATCGTGGGAGATGAGATAGCCCCGCAGCGGTATATTGTACTCGTGGGCGGCGTAGTTGCCCATCAGCCACGGCAGTCCCTGTAGCCTTAGGAAGTCATAGCACTTGAGTTCGTCGCCGATATTGGTCAGATAGGCCCGGTGACTATCTGCGTAGAGGAAGGCATACTTCTGCGGGATCCCCTTTCGCAAGACGTCCATTGTGTAGCCCGTAAGCTTGGCGCTGTCCTGCGGGATGAAGATATCCGGGATGATACCGCCACCGCCATAGACAAGCCGTCCCAGACCGGTCTTATAGACCTTGGAGGAGTCCGTCGGGATCGAGTCGGAGCTGAAGAGCTCGCCGCTACTAAATCGCTTAGCCCAGTCACTGTAGTACTCATCACTGTCACCGGTGTGGTACTCCCTCTGGATACAGCGACCTGACGGTGTGTAGTAGCGTGCGATGGTGAGATGGACCGAAGATCCGTCAGGGTACTCAAAGACCTTCTGCACCAGTCCCTTGCCGAAGGAGCGACGACCGATGACGATCGCCGCATCGTTATCCTGCATCGCTCCACTGACGATCTCCGCAGCTGATGCCGAGGACTCATTGATCAGGATGTAGAGTGGGAAGCCGATCAGACTGCCATCACCGCTACTGCGATATTGCTCTCTCGGATAGTGAGCACCCTCGATGTAGATCACAGGCTTATCCTTAGGGAGCATCTCATTGACCATCCTGAGAGCCGACTCGAGGATACCGCCCGGATTATCTCTCAGGTCAAGCACAAGACCTTTCATACCCCTTTGCTGTAACTGAGCAAATGCCTGCATAAAGTCGTTGTACGTGCTGAGAGAGAAGCCGTCCAAGCGGATCACACCAAGCGAGTCGCTCATCATATACTTGGCGCCGACCTTGCTCGTAGATACGGGACCACGCTTTACCTTGACCGTGCGCAGGTCATTGGTGGAGGGGTCACGGAGGGTGAGCGTCACCATGCTCTCATTGGCGCCCTTGAGCAGGCTCATAATGGTGTCGGTAGGGATCTCACCCTCGATCGATCGTCCGTCGACGCTCACGATGCGATCACCGGCTCTGACACCGACCAGGTCGGAGGGTCCATTGGGGATTGTCCGGATCACGATGGCTGTGTCCTTGAGGGAATTGAAGACTACACCTATGCCGTAGAAATAGCCCTCCAGCTCCTCTCTCTCCTTCTTCCTCTGCTCTGCCGTCAGGTAGCTTGAGTGAGGATCGAGGTGAGACATGAGACTCGGGATCAGCGTCTCCACCAAGCTGTCACTCGACACTTCGTCCACATACTGAGTATTGATCAGGTCGAGAGAGGCCTGGAGCTTACTCAGGGCGGAGTTTTTCCCGAGTCCTGCCCTGTAACGACCGAGGTAGTACCCGCCCCCCGCCAGGAGGAGTGTCGCAAGGATCACGAGGAGGGTCGCGAGTATATTACGGACAGTTTCTTTAGTCATGGCTCAGAGGTGCTATCAGAGATTTCCCGAGGAGTCTATGTCTATGTGGTCCACAGTGATACCCGCCTGACGAAGCAAGTCAATGCCCTCAGTGATACGGTACTGCGTCGCGTAGACCACCCTTCGTATCCCGGCCTGGATAATGAGCTTAGCACACTCCATACAGGGGGAGTTGGTCACGTAGATAGTCGCTCCGGTGCTGTTATTATTGGAGGCTGCCACTTTGGTGATGGCATTGGCCTCAGCATGGAGTACATAGGCCTTAGTCTTGCCCTCATCGTCCTCGCACTTGTTCTCAAATCCGGACGGAGTACCATTGTACCCGTCGGAGATGATCATCTTGTCCTTGACGATGAGCGCCCCCACATTGAGCCGCGTGCAGTAGGAGTTTTCCGCCCATATGCGCGCCATCCGGAGGTACTTCTTGTCGACCTCCAGCTGCTTCTTTTCCTCGTGAGATAGAGCCATAGCCTTGTCGAACTATTTGGAGAGTTACATCCTCTTGGGTACCCGTATGCCGAGAAGCCCCATGGCGGTCTTGATCACCTTGCCGGTCTCCTCGCTCAGGCTGACGCGGAAGGAGCGGAGCTGCGCATTTTCTTCCCGAAGCACAGGACAGTCGTGATAGAACTGATTGTAGAGCTTTACTAAGTCGAAGGTGTAGTTGCAGATCGCGGCGGGATTGAGATCCTCGGCGGCGGCTGACACTACGCTCGGGAAGCGGTCAATCGCCTGCACGAGCGACTTCTCCCTCTCCTCCAGCTCGAGTGCGGCACCTCTCCAGTCGACTCGATCACCGGCCTTACCGACCAGACTGCAGATGCGGGCATAGGTATACTGGATGAAAGGACCGGTATTGCCATTGAAGTCAATGGACTCCTCCGGGTCGAACATCATGTTCTTCCGCGGATCGACCTTAAGGAGGAAGTACTTCAGAGCACCCATGCCGACGATCTCGTCGACCTCGTTGCGCTCATCCTCAGGGAGCTCCTTGATCTGCCCCTGAGTTTCGCTCACATTGTGCGCCTCCTCATGCATTGCCTGCATCAGATCATCGGCATCGACGACCGTGCCCTCGCGACTCTTCATCTTGCCGTTGGGCAGCTCAACCATGCCGTAGGAGAAGTGGACAAGCTCCTTACCGAAGGGGAAGCCGAGCCTATCGAGTAGGATGGAGAGGACCTGGAAATGGTACTCCTGCTCATTACCCACCACGTAGACCATGTGGTCGATCGGATAGTCGCTGAAGCGCATCTTCGCCGTACCGATATCCTGAGTCATGTAGACCGACGTGCCATCGGAGCGGAGCAGGATCTTTCGATCCAGACCATCCTCACGGAGATCAGCCCATACGGATCCGTCCTCGTCCCGCACAAAGAGTTCCTCGTCCAGTCCGCGAAGCACCTCCTGCTTACCCTCGAGGTAAGTATTGCTCTCGTAGTATATCTTGTCGAAGTCGACGCCCAGTCGCTTGTAGGTCTCGTCAAATCCGGCATAGACCCAGTCGTTCATTCGCTTCCAGAGGGAGCGGACCTGCTCATCACCGGCCTCCCACTTCTCAAGCATCTGGCGCGCTTCCTTCATCAGGGGGCTCGCTGCCTCAGCCTCTTCCTTAGAGAGTCCCTGAGACTCCATCAGCTCCTTAACCTCGGCACGATAGTGCTTATCGAAGAGGACATAGAAGTCTCCCACCAGGTGGTCCCCCTTCTTGCCTGAGCTCTCCGGTGTAACGCCATCGCCCCACTTGAGCCACGCCAGCATCGACTTGCAGATGTGGATACCGCGGTCATTGACGATATTGGTCTTGATCACCCGACAGCCGTTCGCCTCGAGTATCTGTGCAAGGCTATACCCGAGGAGGTTATTCCGCACATGCCCAAGGTGGAGTGGCTTATTCGTATTAGGTGAGGAGTACTCGATCATATAGAGTGGAGCGCCCTCATCTGCAGTCCGGGTGCCGAAGTGCTCCTGATCAGTCACTTCACCGAGTTGATCAACATAGAGCGCAGAGGTGAGGGAGAGATTGAGAAATCCCTTGACCACATTATAGCTCTGGATCATCCGAGGGAAGTGGGCTGTCAGGTAGTCACCCACGGCACTGCCCAGTTCCTCAGGCTTCAAGTGAGCCTGCTTGAGGAATGGGAAAACGACAAGGGTGAAGTCACCGTCCTGATCCTTACGGGTGGGATCAAGGCGAACCTTCTCAGGAGAGAGGTCTATATCGAAGAGGGCCTTCAGAGCATCCGAGACCGCTGTCTGGAGATGATTCTCGAGTGTATGATAAGATCTATTAGTCATAAGGATTAGTCGACAAGTTTATTAGTAGTTGTATCGGGGAAAAAAACGGTCGGCTCGAAGTGGAGAGCCTCCTCCGGGGTCATCTGTGCATAAGAGATGATGAGGACAATGTCGCCAGGAAGAAAGTGTCTGGCAGCTGCCCCATTGAGACAAATCGTCCCGCTGCCTCTCTCACCGGGTATTACGTATGTCTCCAGTCGAGCGCCATTGTTATTATTGACCACCTGCACCTTCTCTCCTCTGATCAAGTGCGCTGCGTCCATCAGCTCCTCATCGATGGTGATACTCCCCACATAATTGAGGTTTGCCTCGGTCACATGGACTCGATGGATCTTGGACTTTAATACTCCGATATACATTACTATATAGCAAAGGGTAGTTACGGACGCAAAATTAGCTCTTTTTTAGCTCTCCACGTCACTCAGTTTCACGATAAATAAGGGCGACGGCATGTGCTGCCATCCCCTCCTCTCGTCCCACGAAGCCCATCCGCTCATTGGTGGTGGCCTTAATGGAGATCTCGTCGGTGGAGAGGTCAAGCGTCTCTGCAATCCGTTCCTGCATCCGTGGGATAAACGGATTGAGCTTAGGCGCCTCAGCCACGATGGTTGCGTCTATGTTGCCCACCCGATACCCTCTCTCCCGGAGGAGCATAAGAACCTCCCGAAGCAGTATCATAGAATCGGCTCCGGCATATCTCGGATCAGTGTCAGGGAAGTGGTAGCCGATATCTCGCAGAGCAGCAGCTCCGAGGAGGGCATCAGCGATGGCATGCAGCAGCACATCAGCATCTGAGTGACCCAGAAGACCCCGCGGCGAAGGGACTGTGATGCCTCCTAGGATTAGCTTACGCCCCTCCGCATAACGGTGGACATCGTAGCCATAGCCTATTCGTATGTTAGCGCCGCTCATCAGAAGTCTGTGCTCAGGGTTACTCGAAGCGTATTATTAAGAGGGGACTTACTGTCCTGTGCTACGAAGTACGCGAGATCCAGCTGCACCATCTCATAGCGGAATCCTCCCCCAAGAGAGAGCCCGGCTCCCGGTCCGGCATCGGGACTCTGATGTCTGTACCCGACCCTGCCGAATGCTCGACCCTTGTAAGCATACTGAAGCCCCACAGAGCAGCTAAGGTCACGCCAGGCATCGGGATCGCTCCAGGACTCTCCGATCGCCTCCCAGAGAGAGAGCTTGTAGTATGCCTTGCGTTGCTCATCCAGACTACCCCCACCCTGTCCGGTGGTAGGATACTGCGGGACCATAAGCTTGTCCGCGGAGATCAGCAGAGAGAGCTCGTCCGACTCGGTCAGGTGAAGTCGTACCCCTACACCGAAGTCTAATGCTGCAGGCGAGTAAAGGTAAGAGAGCCCTCCATCGTGCGATATCTTCCCCCCGATATTACGGACAGCAACAGCAGCGGTTAGCTCAGTCGACAGGCTCTCGATAGAGACCGGCTGGCGGTACGTAAGGCTCAGGTCCCCCATCACAGTCTGTGCGAGACTGGAGACACCACTCTGAGAGATATTATAGTCCGAGACAAAGTAGCGAAGCCCCACCCCCATACTCAGTGAGGGCAGTATCCTCAGTCCATAACCGAGATCGACAGAGAGCTCATAGGGTCTCGTCTCCAAGACAGTCCGCTGGCTCTTGGGGAATGCGAGCGTCTGACCGACACTGAAATACCTCACCCCCGCTGCGACCGAGTGCCGCAGACCGGACGCCCCATCGATAGAGTAGTATCCGAGGAGCGTAGAGAGGTTGGTATCTCGAGAGAGATCCGGCATCCAAGGGGTAAAGGAGAGAGACACGCCCCACGTCTGGTCTGAGAGCGGGAGGAGAGACATATTATGCATTAGGGCAAAGGCGCCCTGTGCAGCCAGGAGACCCGTCTCCCCCAAGCCGGCCGAGGTGGCATCGGGAGTGATCAGAAGCGACGGCGCACCTGTCACCCTTGGAGACCAGACTCTGTCCTGAGGCTCATCGCCCACACCCTCCTGTGCGGAGAGAGGAGCAATCGGCAGGAAGAGTAACAGGGCGAGCGCCCACCATTTCTTATCTATTTTCATTCGATTCCTATACTAAGTAATTCCTGATCACCCTCAGCGACAAATAAGTGTCGTCCACGCTCAATAGCGCGATAGCAGCTCCAGAGAGGGAAGCAGAGACAGTCGCCCGTCTTGAGCAGAAAGAGCTGAGCCACCCCCGACACCACCTCGTCGATCCTCTCTCGAGAGGGAAGTGAGAGGGACTCGAGCGGCTCATCCAGTAGCATAGCCCCATCGCTCTCTAATATCGACAATGAAGCACCACTAAGATCCTCAAGAGGAAGAAAGTGAGCCAATGCCAGAGAGCCATCAAAGGAGTACGCCAGTGCAGGATCCACTCCACCCCGAAGACGCTCATCCAGCAACAGTCTATCCGCCAGAGCCAGCCCAATCGCTGCCTCGCGATAGTATCGACCTGCAAAGCGCGACTCAAATCCCTTACCAGCCCGATCTACTCTCACCACCAGCTGAGGCATATACGAGAGCCCCCTCATCCAGGAGGTGATCAGGACTCGCTTTCCACTATTGAGTAAGGTATTATCCCCTCTGAGATAGAGACTATCCATCAGAGGACGCTCCAGTGGATCCTTACCTATAAGAAGGTGGAAGTCAGTACAGAACACCTTCATAACTCCCCGTGACTCATCGAGCTTACCCGATTGAACATCACTGCGAGACTGGCATACATAGAAAGGTTCTCCACAACCACATCCTCCGGCACTGATATCCGGAAGGGGGTAAAGTTCCAGATCGCCTTGAAGCCACTCGCCACCAGCTGATCAGTCACCTCCTGAGCAAACTCTACCGGCACCGTCAGCACGCCTATGCGCACATCATCCTCTGCACGAAGATCAAGATCTGCCATATCATAGATCGGCACCCCAAGCGAGTCATCCCCGATCACCTCAGGACTGGTATCGAAGCCTGCCACGATGTCCAGACCATACTGATAGAGTCCCTTATCTCGTATCAGAGCAGCACCCAGGTTACCGCAACCGAAGACATAAGCCTTGTGCTGATCCACAAAGCCGAGGAACTTACCCAGCACCTCTACCATCTCATCGGTCGAGTAACCCACCCGCGTCTTACCCACGATATTGACATACGATAGATCCTTGGCTACGAGAGACGGATCGATCCCGATACTGCGAGCAATATAGGTACTGGAGACTACCTCCTTTCCACGCGCTTGCAGCAGCTTAATGTACGCCAGATACCACGGCAGACGTCGGAGGACAGGCTCCGGCACTTGATTTTTAGGCTTTTTCCTACTCATACTTAACGTTTCAGTGACTTCTTACTCCTCCTTGGTCCTCTCACGCGAGCTCACTGAGCACTCAGCGCCACACTCCCCCGGACCGAAGTGTCCAAATTTACGATTTTTCTCCTTAATTATCTCCTTCTATACTCTATCTCACCAGGGGTGACGCATTTGAGCATTGGGGTAAGAGGGCTTATCCGTGAGGCACCCGAAGGGTGCTCGCTCCATAGGCATCGGTCATCCGCGAAGCGGTGACCGATGTACAAAGACCCTTCCCTACCCCCTCGACCCCTTGTGGGTCGCCGAGCAGAGTCTTCAGCGACCCCGAAAGGGTGTCGCACTGGTTGCATGACTCCCTGATAAGTGCGACACCCTGGCGGGGTCGTATATCTTTCTTGGCATCCTCTCCCGCGGTCTTCGGCACTTCGTGCCTCGACACGCGGGCTAAGGAGCGATGATCCCTCCGGGGCTTCGCCCCTACGGGATCGGCAGGCGGGTGCATTAGGAGAGGAATCTCCCGCCGCAGATCTCCTCTGCATAGCGGTAAAGATCAAATGCGTCAGCCCTGTCTATCTCACGGTGGCGAACACGTCTATAGCAGCCGAAGTCGAAGGGAAGAAGGCGATGCTACCCAGTATGCTGACTCCCAGGAGGAATATTCCCGTCTCTTCTATTACCGATATTAGTGTATACTATTACCGGTATTAGTCGATACTAATACCGACTATAGTTTGCACTAATATCGGTATTAGTCTGTCGGTATCCTCACGTGATCCTGGTGGATTGCTTGCGAGTGAGAGCGTAGTCAACCGTACGATAACGAAACGATAAAAAAGCCGAAGTACACTCCTCGGTCTTGAGGGGGTACTCCGGCTAGTTGTTTCATTAAGTTGCTTCTCTTATCGAGAGCGAGTAAAGGGCGGGGCTTGTCGCAGCCCTATCAATCCTCAGTTGCCTCAGCGTCCTCAGGATCCAGACCCTTCACATCCTCATCGAGGAAGTGAGACAGGTCGTTACCCTCTGAGTCGGTCAGCTCGTAGTCGATCATCCCTATGGACTGGTCGGGGAGCACTTCGATACCCTTACCGTAAGCAGTCCTCCAGGTGGACAGGAGTGACTTGGTACCCATAAGTCCCAAGAATCCCTTACCCTGGCGATTGCGGATGAACGCGGCGACGTAAGGATGGACGTGAAGTGTGAAGGTCCTGATGCCCTCCTCCTGAGTCAGTTGCTTGATCATCTGCTCAAGCTTGTCGGTAAAGAAGAGCGTGGGCTGTACCTTACCGGTGCCTAAGCAGGTGGGACAGGTCTCCTGCGTCTCCACGATCATGGCCTGACGGACCCTCTGACGAGTGATCTGCATGAGACCAAACTTCGTGAGCGGCAGGACCGTATGCTTAGCACGGTCATTGGCCATGCACTGGATCATGTGGTCGTAGAGCTTCTGCCTATTGGCAGCCTCTGCCATATCGATGAAGTCGATGACGATGATGCCTCCCAAGTCTCTCAGCCGCATCTGACGAGCGATCTCCTCAGCGGCAGAGAGATTGACATCCACAGCGGTGTCCTCCTGCTGAGAGGAGCCTCGGGCACGGTTGCCACTATTGACATCGATGACGTGCATCGCCTCGGTCTGCTCTATGTACAAGTAGGCTCCCTGACGGTAGGTAACGATCTTACCGAAGAGGTGCTTGATCTGGCGAGTGATGTCGAAGTGATCAAAGATGGGATTACGACCGTCGTAAAACCTCACTATATCACCCTTACCGGGATCAATGAGATCTATGTAGTCTGTGACCTCCCGCACCATGCTCTGATCATTAACATATACCTCCTTCAGCGAGGAGTCGTAGGTGTCCCGGAGGAGACTGATCACACGATTTGTCTCCTCGTGGAGCATTTGCCAGGGCTTACCGTCAGAGGAGGGAGAGGAGTTCTTCCTACCATTGCCCTGTCCTTTCTTCCTGGAGTTAGAGGGAGGGACGGCGGTATTGAGACTGTCGACGGTGGAGGTCCACTTCTTGATCAGACTACGAAGCTCATGGTCCAGCTCAGCTACCTTGACGCCCTCCGCAGAGGTCCTGACGATCACCGTCACGTTCTTTGGCTTAATACTGAGGACCAGCTGCTTCAGTCTGTTCCGTTCCTCCTTGCTCCCTATCTTCTGGGAAACAGACACCTTGTCCGCAAAGGGGATAAGGACTAAGTAGCGTCCCGCAAAGGAGAGCTCTGCAGAGAGTCTGGGACCCTTGGTGGAGATGGCCTCCTTGGTGATCTGGACCATCACTTCATCGCCAGCCTTGAGCTGATCAGCGATGTCTCCGGTCTTGGGGATAGGCTTCTCCAGTTTTACTCGCTCGGGAGAAAAGCTCTTACCATACTTACGCTGTGCGCTTAGGAAGCTCTGAGCTGTCAGGAAGCTACTTCCCAGATCACGGTAGTGGAGAAACGCTTGTCTCTGGTGCCCAATGTCGACGAAGGCGGCATTGAGACCAGGCATGACTTTCTTCACCGTGCCGAGATAGATATCTCCCACCGAGAAAGAGATGTTTTGCTTCTCTCTCCGGAGCTCCACTAGTCTACGATCCTCCAGGACCGCGATGAGGACCTCCTTCGGTCGCACATCGATGACAAGTTGACTTTTCACACGAGTAAATCTAATCTTTCGGCTACGACCGTGTGGCCGTTAGCCTATTAATAAAAAACAAGAGCGAGCCTACATGAGTATGCGACTATCAAACCGCTGCCCGTAGAGACTCACTCTCAAAACCATTCAAGGCGTAAAATGAGCACACTGCACCCATTACTGTCAGATCTCTATATGAGACTGAAGTCAGAAGTACAGGGTAGAGCGATCACTTATTCTTCTTGTGACGGTTCTTTCTCAGTCTTTTCTTACGCTTGTGCGTAGACATTTTATGTCTCTTCTTCTTTCTCCCGTTTGGCATAATACTTACTTTTAAATTTATAGAACACTCTCCGAAGTCACTCCGGGCGACTATAGAGAGATAGGATTACTTATTCTTGTCTACCTTCTCAGCAAAGGTCTTAGATGGCTTGAAGGTGGGAACCTTACGAGCCGGAAGCTGGATGGTCGTATTCTTACTGATGTTACGCGCTGTCTTTGCTGCCCTCTCCTTAACGACAAAACTGCCGAAGCCACGCAAGTAGACATTCTCCTGGTTGATCATGGTCTCCTTGATCACATCCATAGCCGACTCGATCGTAGCCATGACGAGCTTGCGCTCGATACCGGTCTTCCTGGAAACCTCGTTGACAAGGTCTGCTTTTATCATAATATTCTGCAAATATTTGGATTACTACTACGCTAATCCCACCCCGCTGCTCCAAGCCTCTACGCAAAGAGTATGCAAAGATACACCTTTTTACCCTTTCCCCCTAACTATTTTGCCTCTCATCTGCTCCGTAACTTGTTAGCAATCACTATAAATTCAGACTTCACTTCCGTTATCAAAGCTCCCATGAGGATCCGGTTATAAATAGAAGGGGGTGCACCCTAATGTGGATGCACCCCCTTGTAGGTAAGTTAGACTGATTACTTCTTGTCACAGAAATAAGCCTCGTCCGGGACAGCCTTCAGTGGCTCACCCTTGTCGAAGCGACCCATGTAGGGTCTCTGATCGTAGAATCCGCTGGGCCAGTTTCCGATAAAGTCCAGCACCTGAGTGAAGCGGATCTTGTGCAGTCCCTGAGCAAGCGCAAGGGTCACATCGGAGTGAGTATTGCGCTTGCAGACACCGGTATTGTCGATGATCATATTGCCATCGAGCCAGAGACGGTCGCTGCTACAGCGGATGCGGTATACGCCATCCTCAGAGATCATCTCATAGCCGGAGTAATCCTGAGCATTCCAGTTGACATTACTCATCAGATGCTCCTCCATCTGCTCCTTGTAGACATTCTCTCCACTCTCACTGAGCTTGACTCCGTGGAGGACTACAGCGTCGTCACCGGAGTAGGACTCAAAGTCATCAGAGGACTTGAACTGCTTGCGGACTGTCGTCAGATCCAGACCCGAGTCGTATCCGTCAGCTGTTGCAGAGACAGCGGGCGCATAGTCCTGACGACGTATCGTGATGATACGCACAGGGCTCATGGCACCGCTCTGAGTCAGAGAGCGGATCCTCAGCTCCGTATCAGAGGAGAAGGTCAGCGGCTCAGAGTACTCCTGAGCACTACCCTCCACAGGATCAGTGCCATCAGTGGTGTAGATGATCTTGTGTACCGGATAGACAGTTCCGAAGGGGATCGTTACACTCTCTCCGGTGAAGGTTACACAGTCGATGCTCCGATTATCGGGCTGCTCAGGCTGTGGGATAAAGTAATTGTAGTCATGGAGTCCGAGACGGGCGGTGAAGTTCTCGAGACGGCCAACAAAGCCGTCAAAGTCCTTCTGCTCTACCGGAGACCACGCCACCTCAGCGATCGCAGCCATACGGGGCTGAGCCATATACTGAGCGTGCTTGCCATCGGGGATATACTCCGACCAGTTATTGCCCTGCACGCCGAGGATATGGGGTGCCATCTCTGTAGTGATATGCTCGGAGATGGGCACGTAGGCGTATACCTGAGACAGTGTCGATCGGCAGCAGAGAGCCACAGGCTCAACATTGGGATCGCCCTGGTAGTAGTCGAGGTAAAAACCATGAGATGAGGGGGTCATGATTACATCGTGACCGGCCTTGGCCGCATTGATACCACCCTGCTCGCCGCGCCACGACATGATCGTAGCATTCTCCGGGATACCTCCCTCGAGGATCTCATCCCAGCCAATCATCCGCTTGCCGTGCTCGCTGAGGAAGGTACCGATCTGGGAGATAAACCAGCTCTGTAGCTCGTCCTCATCCTTGAGTCCCTGCTCGCGGATCCGCTTCTGGCAATTGGGGCAGCGCTTCCACTCTGTCTTGGGTGCTTCATCGCCACCGATGTGGATGAAGTCGGTGTGGAAGAGGGGCATCACCTCCGTCAGTACGTCCTTATAAAACTCGATCGAAGAGTCCTTTCCGGCACAGATCACCTCATTAGAGATTCCCCAGATGTTACGTACCTCGTAGGGGAAGTCCTCCCCCTTGCACCCCAGCCAGGGATAGGCTGAGAGGGCAGAGACAGCGTGGCCCGGGAGCTCGATCTCAGGAATAATCTCCACAAATCGAGCATCTGCATAGGCGACAAGATCCTTGATCTCCTCCTGCGTGTAGAAGTAGGGACCATAGGTCGTGCCATCTCCCTCCGTACGCAAAGCACCCACCTCCGTGAGGCGAGGATACTTCTTGATCTCGATGCGCCATCCCTGATCCTCCGTGAGGTGGAAGTGCAACTTATTGATCTTGAGCATAGAGAGGACGTCTATCGTCTTCTTCACGTCATCAATCGTCTGGAAGTGACGACACGGATCCACGTGCTGACCACGATAGCTAAATTGCGGGTAGTCCTCGATACTGACATAGGGAACTGTCCAGCTCTTAGCATTGACCTTAGAGGGGCTCTCTATCTCAGCCGGGAAGAGCTGAAGGAGAGACTGCATACCCCAGAAGGCACCACGCGGAGTGGAGGCCTGGATCAGGACCCCACCGTCAGAGGTCACGTCGAGAGAGTAACCCTCCTCGTGCGGGATCACCTCGTCAGTCACGATGACGAAGCGGATCTCCTTGGCGGGGTTGCTACTCGTGGACTCCACGGACAGGTTGTATCCTGTAGAGTTCGCGATCTTGTCCTTTAGGAAGTCAGTGACAATGGCAAGACTCTCGTCTGCGATAATCCTAGTCGAAGAGGTCAGTGTCCAGCAACCCTGCTCTTGGCCTACATTCACTTTTACCGGTTGAGGTATGATGTGAATCCCCTGATTATAGGGAGCCTCGTCAAGAGACTTTTCCACACCATTACCACAACCGGAAAAGAGAAGCATGCCGGCAAAAGCCACGACTGCATGCTTGATGAATTTCATTAAGTCGATATTAATGTGCTTAAGTTATAAATGAATCAGTCGCGATCCTCCCAGACATTAAGGGGACGGTCCTCCATCAGCTCATTGACCTGAGAGCGAACCTTCTTGATCACCTCCTCGCTGGTAGGATTGCTGAGGATCTCATCGATCCAGTGTACGACGGTCTTGAAGTCTCCCTCCTTCAGTCCACGGGTCGTGGCTGCAGGGCTTCCGATGCGGATACCGCTCGTCTTGGCGGGAGTACGGTCATCGAAGGGGACCATATTCTTATTAGCCGTGATGTCTGCCTTCACCAGTGCATCCTCAGCCTCCTTACCGGTCAACTCGGGGAACTTCTTGCGGAGGTCAAGCAACACCAGGTGGTTGTCGGTACCGCCGGATACCACGTCATAGCCAAGCTCAAGGAAAGTATCTGCCATGGTTACGGCATTGGCATGCACCTGAGTCTGGTAGGTCTTGAAGGAAGGCTGCAGAGCCTCGTAGAAGGCTACCGCCTTAGCGGCGATGACGTGCTCCAGAGGTCCACCCTGTACACCGGGGAAGACAGCAGAGTTGATCAGCTCAGACATCATCTTGACGCGACCCTTCTTGGTAGCCTTACCCCAGGGGTTCTCGAAGTCCTTACCCATCAGGATGATACCACCACGCGGACCTCTCAGGGTCTTGTGTGTCGTGGAGGTGACGATGTGGGCGTACTTTACCGGGTTAGCAAGGAGACCGGCAGCGATGAGTCCGGCAGGGTGAGCCATATCGATCATCAGGATAGCGCCCACGCTATCTGCGATCTCACGCATGCGCTTGTAGTCCCACTCACGAGAGTAGGCAGAGGCACCACCGACGATGAGCTTCGGGTGGGTCTCCTTGGCCTTGCGCTCCATATCGTCGTAGTCGACACGACCGTCCTCCTTACGTACACCGTAGGCAACGGGGTGGTAGAGGATACCGGAGGCGTTGACGAGCGACCCGTGGGTCAGGTGACCGCCGTGATCGAGGTTGAGACCCATGAAGGTGTCGCCGGCGTTGAGGCAAGCCTGGAAGACAGACATATTGGCCTGAGCGCCGGAGTGAGGCTGCACGTTGGCATACTCAGCATCGTAGAGCTTCTTGATGCGATCGATGGCCAGCTGCTCGCTCTGATCCACGATCTGACAGCCACCATAGTAGCGCTTGCCGGGATAGCCCTCAGCGTACTTGTTGGTCATGATGCTACCCATAGCGCGGAGTACCTCTTCGCTAACGAAGTTCTCTGACGCAATCAGCTCCACACCGCGCTTCTGGCGCAGACGCTCCTGGTCGATCAGGTCAAAAATCTGTTGATCTCTTTTCATGATGAAAAAGGTTGAAAGTTTATTGGTTTACAGTAGTTTACTTCAAGACGTAGAGATTTCCACTCCCCTATGCAAATCTAATCATAATTAGCGAGCCTAACAATGCGAATGGGCGCATGCTTGAGGCAAGTTCTAACCACCAGCCATCACAGGTATGGCATGCGACTGGTGAGGTGAAACAAAATACTGCTCGTCAGCAGAAAAGAATCTCTAATTTCTATTACCGGTAATAGTTGAGACTATAGTCGGTATTAGTCAAGACTATTACCGGTAATAGTTTTGACTAATACCGATATTAATCTGAGGGCATCACTTTTAGAGTTTCTGATACCCTTGCTTCTGCCATAGGGGCACAACAAAAATAGGAGAGACTCCCGCATTTGGGAACCTCTCCTTAGAATTAAAACGATTCGCTCGCTCTTATCAGTCTATCTGACCAAACTTAGCCTTGATAAACTCGCGATTGAGACGTGCGATATTGGAGATCGAGATGCTCTTCGGGCACTCCATCTCACAGGCTCGGGTATTGGTACAGTTACCGAAGCCCAGCTCGTCCATCTTGGCCACCATAGCGCGTGCGCGTTTCTTCGCTTCTACCTTTCCCTGAGGAAGGAGAGCAAATTGGCTCACCTTGGCACTGACGAAGAGCATGGCAGAGCCGTTTTTACAAGCAGCTACGCAAGCACCGCAGCCAATGCAGGAGGCGGCATCGATAGCGAGCTCAGAATTGACTCTCGAGACGGGGATCGCATTTCCGTCAGGGGCGGAGCCGGCATTCATCGAGATGAAGCCACCGGCCTGCTGGATCTTGTCGAATGAAGATCTGTCCACCATCAGGTCGCGGATGACCGGGAAGCCGGCAGAGCGCCATGGCTCTACGGTGATGGTGTCGCCACTCTTCCAGTTACGCATATAGAGCTGACAGGTGGTCGCTCCGGGGATCAGACCGTGCGGGTGACCATCCACGTACATCGAGCAGGCACCACAGATACCCTCGCGACAGTCATTGTCATAGACGACCGGATCCTTACCCTCGCGGATGAGCTGATCATTGAGCATATCGATCATCTCGAGGAAGGAAGCATTCTCATCGACATGCTTCACCTCATAAGTCTCGAAGTGACCCTTCTCATGACGGTTGCGCTGACGCCAAACCTTAACTTTAATGTCTATAAACTTATCCATAATCCTAAGTGCGTCGTCTCTATTATGCCTTCTTGTAATTACGTGTCTGAGGCACTACATACTTATAGTTCAGATCCTCCTTGTACATCACCGGGGGCGTGTCCTCCCCGGTATAAGCCCAGCAGGAGACATAGCTGAAGTCCTTGTCGTTACGGAGGGCCTCATTCTCCTCCGTCTGGTACTCCTCTCTGAAGTGAGCACCACACGACTCCTTACGGTCAAGCGCATCGTGAGCGATCAGCTTACCCATCTCGATGAAGTCAGCGAGACGCCAAGCCTTCTCGAGCTCGGTATTGAGGTCCTCGATCTCACCAGGGATACGGACGCGGGTCCAGAAGGTCTTGGTCAGCTCATCAAGCTTGCGAAGTCCCTCCTTGAGACTAGCCTCATTTCGACTCATACCGCAGTGCTCCCAGAGGATGGCGCCAAGCTTCTTGTGGATGTCGTCCACGGTCAGATCGCCCTGGATACTCATCAGCTTCTTCTCACGCTCGTGTACCTCCTTCTCTGCCGTCTCAAACTCAGGTGCGTTGATATCGACATGACCCAACTCGATCTGGTCTGCCAAGTAATTCTGCATCGTGTAGGGCAGTACAAAGAAGCCGTCTGCCAAGCCCTGCATAAGCGCAGAGGCACCGAGGCGGTTGGCTCCGTGGTCGGAGTAGTTGCACTCACCGATGGCGAAGAGACCGGGGATCGTGGTCTGCAGCTCGTAGTCGACCCAGAGACCGCCCATAGTGAAGTGGACAGCGGGGAAGATCTCCATCGGGTAGGTGTACGCATCCACATCCGTGATCAGCTTGTACATATCGAAGAGGTTACCATACTTGGCAGTGATCGCCTCACGTCCCAGTCGCTGGATCGGCTCGGAGAAGTCGAGATAAACGGCCTCTCCGGTACCGACACCATATCCGGCATCACAGCGCTCCTTAGCAGCACGTGATGCTACGTCACGAGGTACCAGGTTACCAAATGCAGGATATCGACGCTCCAGATAGTAGTCGCGATCCTCCTCGGGGATGTCGAGGGCAGTCTTCTTGTGATTGCGGATTGCCTCTGCGTCCTCCTTCTTCTTGGGTACCCAGATGCGGCCATCGTTACGGAGTGACTCGGACATTAGGGTCAGCTTGGACTGATAGTCGCCCTGCTTGGGGATACATGTGGGGTGGATCTGTACCATACAGGGGTTGGCGAAGTAGGCACCCTTTTTATAGCACAGCCACGCTGCAGATCCATTACATGCCAGAGCGTTGGTGGTGAGGAAGTAAGCATTACCGTAGCCACCTGTAGCGACTACGACAGCGTGAGCACCGAAGCGCTCCAGCTTACCGGTCACGAGGTTTCGGGCGATGATACCGCGAGCACGACCATCGATGATCACGAGGTCGACCATCTCGTAGCGTGCGTAGAGCTCCACATGACCTAGCCCTACCTGACGCATAAGACCGGAGTAAGCTCCGAGGAGGAGCTGCTGACCGGTTTGTCCCCTTGAGTAGAAGGTTCTGGAGACGAGCGTACCCCCGAAGGAACGATTGGCAAGCGTACCACCGTACTCACGAGCAAAGGGGACACCCATTGCCACACACTGATCAATAATGTCAGCAGAGACCTCAGCGAGACGATGGACATTAGCCTCGCGAGAGCGGTAGTCGCCTCCCTTGATCGTATCGTAGAAGAGACGGTATACCGAGTCACCGTCATTCTGATAGTTCTTAGCTGCATTGATACCTCCCTGAGCGGCTACAGAGTGAGCGCGACGGGGGCTGTCGGTGATGCAGAAGGACTTGACGTGAAACCCAAGCTCAGCGAGTGAAGAGGCAGCAGAGGCACCGGCGAGACCGGTTCCCACGACGATGATATCTAGCTTGCGCTTATTGGCAGGATTGACCAGCTTCTGATGGCCCTTGTAATTGGTCCACTTCTCTGCAAGAGGTCCCTCAGGGATCTTGGCGTCCAGCTTCTTGGCAGGATCCATATTTATATCTTGTATAGACATAGTCATTGGTATAAAACGATGCGTGAAACAATCAGATCAGAAGCCGTAGTACTGCGATGCAGGGATCTCACCGGCTGCACCCAGGTGCCAGATGTTACCGACCTCGGGCCACACTCCTACTGACTTGAGATAAAAGGCGATGGCAACGAAGGCAAACATGATAAGGATAAGCGTCGCAAAGACGTAGCCGATCGTCTTCCAGATGTTGATCCACTTCTTATTATTAAGCCCCACAGTCTGAGCTGCACTCCAGATACCATGAGAGAGGTGGAACCATATGGCGCAGAACCAGAGCAGATAGATGATCACGATCCAGGGCTTGCTGAAAATGTACTCCATCTGCGTAGAGGCTAAGACTGAGGCATTGCCCATCCAAGCCTGGAGCTGCATCTTTGCCCAGAAGTTGATCAGGTGTAGCACTATACCTCCGAGGATGATCAGTCCAAGGAGGAGCATATTCTTAGAGGCCCAGTCGATCTTGGCCTTCCCCGTCACCTCGTAGCGATCATTGCCACGCGCCTTGCGATTTTGACTCCAGAGCATGATGGAGTAGATGATGTGGATCAGGATGATAGCCATCAGGATCGGCACCATGAATTGGACAACCGGATTTGTCCCCAGGAAATGGGCTATCTCATTGTAGCCCTCAGCCGAGAAGACTGCCACCAGGTTCATTGCTCCATGGAAAAGCAGAAAGAGGAAGAAACAGACGCCGGTGACACTCATCACCACCTTCCTTCCGATAGAAGAATTAGTCAACCACATGGGATTTAATAAAAACTGTTGTTGGTATTCGAAGTTACATCGTCGTGAGACAATCAGTCAGTGTTGCAAATTTAGCCCAATTCCACGAGCTTCCCAAGAAGATTATCTACTTATTTCCATAATTACAACTCTAGACATAAGAGCGGGACGAGAATGAGGGCGATAGGTACAAAAGCAGACGTAATAACGGACACGATCCGACACAGAACGGACACATAAGAAACATATGATGACAGATTTCTTACCAGCACTCTATCCCTCTCACCTACTCGACCCAACAAGATCGAGCAGCTCCACAATCCAAATGATTAATTTTTTTCTTATCTTTATCGTCGAAACGAGAGAACTTCAGTGATCTCTCTGATATATTTGTTTTCACTCTTCATACACATACCAATATGCGACTTAATCTCACATCACAAATCTCCCTCGAGCAGGTAGAGGAGAGACTCTACAAGCCTCGCAACAAGTACGAGGAGACCATGCTGACCAGCTACGAGCGGATCCCCACACGTATCTACCCCTCTGATGAGCAGGCAAGTGTCGAGCTGGCACTTCGCATCGCCCAGGACATCAAGTCTCATCAGGACAAGCAGCAGACCTTCGCGCTGGGTATCTCCGGCGGGACAAGCCCCCTACCCGTCCTCCGTGAGCTGATCAAGCTCCATAAGAAGGGGGAGCTCTCCTTCGAAGGCGTCCACATCTTCCCGCTCTATGAGTTTTACCCCCTACTTAATGACAACGAGGGGGTTTTAGCTAATCTCAGGGAGGAGTTTATCGACAAAATCTCCATCCCCGGAGCCAACGTACACCACTTTGAGATAGGCACCGACAAGGACGACATACCCTCATCCTGGGCTAAGTATGAGCAGAAGCTCAGCGAGCTGGGCGGCTTCGATCTCTGCCTCATGGGGATCGGGCAGCGCGGCACCGTGGCGACAAATGCCCCTGGAGACGTACTGAGCTCTTCCTTCCACCTCGTGGTGCTGGACGATACCTCACGCAACGAGGCAATCAGCTCCTTCAACCTGTCCGACAACGTCCCAGAGACCGCAGTCTCTGTCGGGATGAATGAGATCAAGGCAGCCAAGCGCGTAGTGCTGCTAGCATGGGGCGAGTCGAAGAAGGAGATCCTCCGCAAGGTGGTCGAGGAGCCTCAGGACGACGACATCCCGGCATCTATCTTCCAGACCCACAATAGGGCAAGTGTCTATACCGATCTGGAGGCAGCTGACGAACTGGCTCGGATCCATACCCCGTGGAGAGTGACCGATCCCCGATGGACGGACAAGCTGGTTCGCCGTGCTCTCGTATGGCTATGCGATCAGACCGGCAAGACGCTTCTCAACCTTACCAACCAGGACTACATCAGCCACCAGCTGAGTGACCTGCTGCGTCAGTACGGCTCGGCATACGACTGCAATATTAAGGTCTTCAACGATATCCAGAATACCATCACCGGATGGCCGGGAGGCAAGCCCAATGCCGATGACAGCAATCGTCCGGAGCGAGCTCTCCCCTTCCCCAAGCGAGTGATCGTCTTCTCCCCCCACCCCGATGACGACGTCATATCCATGGGTGGAACCTTCCACCGACTCGTCAAGCACGGACACGACGTGCATGTCGCTTATGAGACCTCGGGAAACATTGCCGTCAATGACGAGGAGGTAATCCGCTACATCGACTTTGTCCATGCCCTCTATCAGAACGAAGGTCGTGAGGACGACGAACTCTGCAAGAAGCTCCTCGAGACGAGGCGTTACCTTACTGAGATCAAGAGAGAGGGGGACAACGAGACGGACGAGACCCGCTACCTCAAGGGGACTATCCGTCGCCAGGAGGCCCGCACTGCGGATCGACACGTGGGGCTAAAGGATGACCACGTCCACTTCCTTGACCTCCCCTTCTATGAGACCGGTGCCATCAAGAAGAAGCCGCTCTCTGAGGAGGATGTGCTGATCGTCAAGGACTTCATCCAGGGGATCAAGCCACATATGATCTTCGTGGCCGGAGACCTCCGCGACCCACATGGCACACACCGCGTAGCTACCAATGCCGTACTTGCTGCTCTCGATGAGCTGAAGGGCGAAGCGTGGCTCAAGGACTGCCGCATCTGGATGTACCGAGGTGCCTGGGCAGAGTGGAATATCGATGACATCGAGATGGCTGTACCGATGAGTCCGGAGGAGCTCCGATTCAAGAGAGACTCAATCCTCAAGCATCAGACACAGATGGACGCAGCACCCTTCCTGGGTGACGATGAGCGACTCTTCTGGCAGAGATCAGAGGATCGGAATAGAGGCACGGCGAAGATCTACCATGATCTCGGATTTGCCCGATATGAGGCTATTGAGGCCTTTGTGCAGTATCATCCGGTAGACTAAGGTTTCCCCAGAGTGGGACGCCCCCCTGTTTCTCGCAGGTTCATGGTCTTCGAGACCATGAACCTGCGACTTGTTTTGGGCACTCCATTCGGGAGCAAAATGTACCTACGCTCTGAGAGGCTATTCTTTTACCGGTAATAGTGAGTACTAATATCGGTATTAGTCGCCACTATTACCGGTATTAGTTCGGAGCGAGCTCGGTCATACCGTATGACTTGGCTCCAGACGCTCACAGACAGCTCTATACCAGACGGATATACAAGAAGAGGAAGTTTTGTCGGAGGTACCACCCTACTTCTGTAGCTTTAGGAACCGACTCAGAAGCGCCGGTGCAGCAAATGGAGATCAAAAACGTGGGTAGTGTCAAGTAATTTACTCATCTTTGTAAGGCAGAGCGGGTTGATCCAACTCCGCAACAGTATAGACTAACTTAATACACCAACCTTTATACAACAACTGAGCAAGACGGCAACGTCTGACAAGTATTTGTCTTATGAAGAATGTCCTTATCATTGGCTCGACCGGACAGATCGGGTCAGAGTTTACGATGAAGCTGAGGAGCATCATCCCCAATGGTCAAATCATCGCCGGGTATATCCCCGCAGCCCCCGTCAAGGGGGAGCTCAAGGAGAGTGGTCCCTCAGAGATCGTAGACATCACCAACGCACAGCAGATCGCTGATGTGGTGGAGAAGTATGATGTCGATACCATCTATAATCTCGCTGCACTCCTATCGGCAGTGGCAGAGGCAAAGCCTCAGCTCGCCTGGCACATCGGTATCGGCGGACTTTGCAACGTCCTCGAGGTGGCGAGAGAGAAGAAGTGCGCCGTCTTCACCCCCAGCTCCATCGGCTCCTTCGGTCCCTCCACACCTAAGGATAAGACACCTCAGGACACCATCCAGCGCCCCACTACGATGTACGGCGTGACGAAGGTATCCGGAGAGCTGCTGAGCGACTACTACTTCAAGAGGTTTGGTGTCGACACCAGGTCTGTACGCTTCCCCGGGCTGATCTCCAATGTCACTCTCCCCGGTGGCGGTACGACCGACTACGCTGTGGATATCTACTACAAGGCCGTGCAGGACGGGAGCTTCGTCTGCCCGATCAAGGCCGGCACCTATATGGATATGATGTACATGCCGGATGCTCTCCGCGCCATGTACGAGATCTTCGAGGCTGATCCCGCCAAGCTGAAGCACCGCAACTCCTTCAATATCGCAAGCATGAGCTTCGATCCGGAGATGATCTACGCTGCCATCAAGAAGCAGATGCCCGACTTCACCATGACCTATGAGGTGGACGAGCTCCGCCAGGGCATCGCAGAGTCATGGCCCAACTCTCTCGACGACAGCTGCGCCAGAGAGGAGTGGGGCTGGAAGCCTGAGTATGACCTCGACTCCATGACTACGGATATGCTGAGTGTACTCAAGGAGAGATACAGCAAGTAAGTAACACAGTGGAGCACGGAGACCTCACGACAGTTTTCACTCCACTTATAGTGGAGCCATTCCTCTGAGTGATCGGAGTCGATGACGCTCCTGTTTTTCTAACCAACAAATTATTCTTACCATGAAATTCAAACTCATAAACCTACCCTACGCAAAGGATGCGCTGGAGCCTGTGATGAGCGAGGAGACTGTTTCTCTTCACCACGGCAAGCACCTCAATGGCTACGTCAACACTCTGAATAAACTGATCGAGGGCACCGACTTCGAGGACAAGTGCCTCAAGTCTATTGTCAAGGAAGCTGACGGCAAGATGTACAATCAGGCCGGACAGATCCTCAATCACAACCTCTTCTTCCTGCAGCTCCGTCCCAAGGACGAGGCCAAGAAGGCACCTACCGGCAAGCTGCTGGAGGCGATTGAGAAGGAGTGGGGCTCCTTTGAGGACTTCAAGAAGAAGTTCCAGGAAGAGGCCGCCGGACTCTTCGGCTCCGGATGGGCATTCCTCGTCGCTGACAAGGACGGGAAGCTCAGCATCGACAAGGGCTCAAACGCCTATAACCCCATCACCAAGGATCTTTGCCCGCTGATGACCGCCGATGTCTGGGAGCATGCTTACTATGTGGACTACCGCAACGTGCGTGCAGACTTCCTCAAGGCACTCTGGGAGATCATCGACTGGAAGACCGTGGAGGAGTGGTACACAGAGCCGGAGAAGGCTGTAAAGTGCGCCTGCAAGGCCAGCAAGGCTGAGTAAGCACTGACACCATAATATCATGCAAAAGGGGCTGCACCGCTAATGGCGATGCAGCCCCTCTTGTATTTCAGCCGTCAGAGTCAGTCGTCTACCTTGTCCGAGATAGCGCTCATGGAGTCTGAGACAAAGCGATCCAGCGCCTCACCTCGCAGCAGACCGCTCGCAAGGAGTCCGAGATCGATCAGGCGCTCGATCACCGGCTGTCCGGCAGCAAAGTCGGCATAAATGGTGCCGAGCTTGGCATCCAACTCATCGATATGGGCATTGGTCTCCGTGAGATCCTCCTGGAGAGACTTCTTCTTTGCTTCATCGGGCTTATTCTTGTCGTCGTAGAGCTGACTATCTATCTCAGCTCGCCGAGCGACATAGCCATTTCGGTCACCCATCAGCTGAGTGTAGGTACCGATCTGATCTGAGGACCGGAATTTCTTCAGGACCGCACCGATCAGAGGATGATCAATATTGAGCGTCATCATGTAGCTGTCCGGCATAGACCCATACATATCCATCCCTTGCTGCATATGCGCCATATCCTTCATGCGCCGCATATACTCATTCTGGATCACTACGATCGGCTTAGCCTCTGCACCCTGATTGGCCGTGGCGACATGGATCATCTGCTTCTCGTCGCCCTCAGGCACCCGGCTCTGGAAGAGCTGTCTCAGGATAGACTGATCCTCCTCAGTCATATCGACCTGACCGACAGGCTTCTCATCCTTGCGTACGAGATTCTCCAGCGTGTCACTGTCGACACTGACGAAGTGGCTATTCTCCGACTTCTGCTCCAGCATCCCGATCAGGTGCATGTCAAGGGGTCCATTGAGCAGGAGCACGCTGTACCCCTTGTCCTTGGCAGTGCGGATGTAGCTATACTGACGATCCGGATCCTGCGCGTAGAGATGGACCACCTTCTTGTCCTTATCGGTCTGGTTGCCCTCGATCAGAGTCTTATACTCCTCGAGGGTGTAGTACTTCTCATCGGTGTCCTTGAGAAGCAGGATCCCCTTAGCCTTCTCTGCAAATTTCTCATCCGTCAGCATGCCATACTTCACGAAGAGATCGAGCGCCGACCACTTCTCCTCATAAGCGGCACGATCAGACTTGAAGAGCTCCGCCAGCTTGTCTGCTACCTTGCGGGTGATATAGGTCGAGATCTTCTTCACCCTGGCATCAGACTGGAGATAGCTCCGGCTGACATTGAGCGGGATATCCGGCGAGTCGATCACGCCATGGAGGAGATTGAGGAAGTCGGGGACGATTCCCTCCACATTATCGGTCACGTAGACCTGGTTGCAGTAAAGCGAGATGTTGCTCTTCTGCATATCGAGGTTGGACTTGATCTGAGGGAAGTAGAGGATCCCGGTCAGGTTGAATGGGTAGTCAATATTGAGGTGGATCCAGAAGAGCGGCGCATCATTGCCTGGGAAGAGCGTCCTATAAAACTCCTTGTAATCCTCATCAGTGAGGGAGGCGGGCTGCTTGATCCACGTTGGATCCGTCTCATTGATCACCCGAGGCTTATCCGTATCGACCTGCTTGCCATCCTTCCACTCCTTCTCCTTACCGAAGACGATCGGCACAGGGAGGTAGCTACAGTACTTCTTGAGCAATGCATAGATGCGATCCTCGTCGAGGAACTCCTTATCCTCCTCGGAGATGTGTAGTATGATGTCCGTCCCTCGCGATCTCTTCTCTGCCTCCTCCATCTGGTACTCAGGATTGCCCTCGCAGGACCAGCGGATACTGGGAGCCGTCTCGTCGTAGCTCTGAGTGTAGATCTCCACCCTGTCGGATACCATAAAGGAGGAGTAAAATCCGAGACCAAAGTGACCAATGATACTGTGCTGGTCCTCGTACTTCTTGACAAACTCCTCGGCACCGCTGATGGCGATCTCATTGATGTACTTATGGATCTCATCGGCAGTCATACCGATACCATTATCCGATATGATCAGCTTGTCGCCATCGATCCTCACCTCCACCTGGAGATCCCCGACTTCGCCGGAGTACTCTCCCTTAGAGACAAGAGTCTTCAGCTTCTGTACGGCATCCACGCCATTGCTTACGATCTCTCGGAGGAAGATCTCATTATCGCTGTAGAGGAATTTCTTAATGATCGGGAACATATTGTCGCTCGTCACGCCAATCTTCCCTGTCGTCTGATTTTTATCCATAATCTATATGTATGACTTAGTCTTTCGTTCATATCTCACTACGCAAAGTCAGTGCCAAAGAGCCGGACCGTCTGGAGTGTCAGAAACATTAGTGGTACATTTGTCTATCGCAGATGATCAAGTGACCCAAGCATGAATACCAACCTACCCCCATTAGCCGAGCGAATGAGACCGACCACTCTGGACGGCTACTTCGGTCAGGATGAGCTCGTCCGTCCCGGCGGTCCCATATACGACATGCTGGCGACGGGACTGCTCCGGTCCTTCATCCTATGGGGGCCTCCGGGAGTGGGCAAGACCACCCTGGCGAGGATCGTGGCAAAGCACTTCGACCTGCCCTTCTTTACCCTCAGTGCGGTCAGCTCGGGAGTCAAGGAGGTCCGTGATGTGATCAAGCAGGCCGAGGACTACCACAAGGGACTCTTTGCTGAGGGCGCACCGATACTCTTCATCGACGAGATCCACCGCTTCAGCAAGTCTCAGCAGGACTCTCTGCTACATGCTGTGGAGCAGGGTAGTGTGGTGCTGATCGGTGCCACGACGGAAAACCCATCCTTTGAGGTGATCCGCCCACTCCTCTCTCGGTGCCGTGTGCTGGTGCTGAAGCCTCTCACGCAAGAGGATCTGGACAAGCTCTTGCAGTACACTATCACCAGAGACGAGATACTGAAGGAGTATGAGGTGAGGATAGAGTCCACGGATGCACTCTTTGCCGCCTCGGGGGGTGACGCTCGGAAGTTCCTCAATATCCTTGAGCTCCTCGCCACCACGCCTGAGGCTCTCGAGCAGAAGTGCGTGACCATCTCAGACGAAGTGGTAGCTCAGCAGATACAGAGCAACCCCGGCGTGTACGACAAGGGGGGAGAGATGCACTATGACATCATATCCGCATTTATCAAGAGTATCCGAGGTAGCGATCCTGATGCTGCCATATACTGGCTCGCCCGTATGATCGACGGAGGGGAGGACCCAAAGTTCATCGCACGTCGTCTGGTGATATCTGCCTCCGAAGATATCGGTCTCGCCAATCCTAATGCTATGCTGATCGCAGAGGCAGCCTTTACCGCAGTAGAGCGCATCGGCTGGCCTGAGGGACGCATCCCACTGGCTGAGGCTACGATCTACCTTGCCTCCTCTCCGAAGAGTAATAGCGCCTACTTAGCCATCAATAAAGCACTCTCCTACGTCAGAGAGCAACCGCCCCACCCTGTCCCTATGCACCTGAGGAATGCGCCTACCGAGCTCATGGATGAGCTGGGGTATGGCAAGGGGTACGTCTATCCTCACGACTATAAGGGGCACTATGCAAGTCAGCAATATCTGCCTGACGAAGCGGTAGGGACTTCATTCTGGATCCCGGCAGACAGTGCAGCAGAAGCGCAGCTGGTCGATCGACTTAATAGGTTGAAGGGGTCACAGCTGTGATCCACTCTGGACAGAGGACAGCAGTCCTATGCGACAGAGAAAGACACAGTATCGAATAATCGAAAGAAGGGCTGGCTCCAGAAAGCGAAGCTAGCCCTTACTCGTCTATGCAGTCTGAGAAACCCGCAACAGACAGTGTTGTCACTTATTGGAGCTGGTGGTTCACAGCCAATGGGCCATAAAGTCGCTCATCTCCTTGGCTCGCTCCTCCAAGCGGGTCAGATAGACATACTGTGCCCAAGCACGATCCCAATTGTGATCCTTGTAGTTAGTCTTATAATAGGTGTCCCCATTGATATAGTCTGTAAGAAATCGGGCCGCCTGCATATAGGTCATCATGCGACCGCCATAGGGGATAAGTCGGATCTCTGTCTCAGAGAGGAAGCTACTTGCTGAGGACATATAGCCCTCGACATAGGACTTGAAGATCTCCATATCCACACCGATCTTGGACTCGTCAGTCTCATCCTCAGCACCGGTATTCACAGCAGTGCGGATAAAGTCTCCGACATCGGACAGGATAAAGCCGGGCATCACGGTATCAAGGTCGATGACCGTCAGCACCTCCCCGGACTCCTTATCGAAGAGGATGTTGTCCACCTTGGTGTCGAGGTGATTGATGTGCTTCGGCAGTGTCCCCTCCTCATAGAGTCGCTCCTGTAGCAGCATATCATCTGACCGGTCGTCAATGGCCTTGATGAGCTTCTTGACTCGCTCCTCCTGCACTCTGCCCACACGATCCTCCTTGATCGCATCAGCGAGCTCCTGCAGGCGAAATGCCATATCGTGGAAGTGAGGGATCGTGTCCCCAAGCGTGCCCTCCGGAATGTCGGAGAGACGGCTCTGGAAGTCGCCAAAGGCCCTTCCGGCCGAGCGTGCTGACTCCGGCGTAACCGCATCCATGGTGACTGACCCCGGGATGTAGAGCATCACGCGCCAGTAGTTTCCCTCATAGGTGGTATAGCGCTCACCGCTCTTCGTCCGGAGGAATGTGCAGACGTGTCGGTCGACGTCCGCATCACCCTCAGCCTCCAGCTTCTTCCTGATGTGCTCAGTGACGGTGAAGATATTCCGCTGTAGGGTCTCTACGTCCTGAAAGACCTGATGATTGATCCGCTGGAGCACATACCTGATCTGCTCCGTACCATCGGAATCCTTTACTGTGACACGGAGGGTATCATTGATATGACCGTTTCCGAAGGGCTCCACGCTCACCACTTCCCCCTTCAGGGGGAAAGCATCCAGGATGGTCTGATAGTTTTTAGTCATAATTAATTAGAGATATAAGATGGGGTAAACGATTGGTCCCAGGATCCAAAAGGCGAGATATAAGGCCACAAGAGATAGTGTGATTTTGTCGATCCTGCTACGAGGAGTAATGTAGCAGACAGACTTCTGCCGATCCGGGATCTTGAAGAAACTACTGCGGGTCTCGCGATAGAGGTAATACATAACTATACCGACGAGCATACCACAGAGACAGCCGGCGATCACGTCCGTAAGGAAGTGGACCCCGAGGTAGACTCGGGAGTACATCGTGGTCAGTACGACGAGTGTCATAATGATAGTATAGCCCCGATGTCTCATCAGCAAGATCGTGAAGGCACCAAGGGCAGAAAAATTGGTACTGTGACCGGAGATGAAGCCATAAAGTCCCCCTCCCGAGTGGCCCATCACAGTCTTGACAACATCCTCCGTGAAGGGATGAAGGGTCGGGCGGAAGCGCTGAAAATAGGGCTTAAAGACCGCAGAGGAAAGCTGATCAGAGATCACCATCATCACTGCGACAAAGAGGATAAGCAGCAGGCACTCCTTGATCTTCTGCCGATAGAAAAGCAGCGCGAAGAAGAAGATCAGGAAGAAGTACCAGATCCGCTTGTCGGAGAAGGTGAACATCACCGAGTCCAGATAGTCACTGTGGGGACTATTGAGCCAGATGAAAAAGTCTCGCTCCAGTAGGGCCAGCTTCTCTACCATTACATCAGTCGCTAAAGTTATTGATCAAGTCAAAGGTCTCCTCCGGGACCCAGCCGACCGTGCCATCGGCGAGTCGGATCTCGGCATACCCCCCTACTCTGTCCAGTATCCTCACCTTGTGCCCCTCATGCACTACCGCTATGTCCTGTGACGACGAGTCGGGAGAGCTCTGCAGTGTGATGACCGGAGCAGTCAGGATCGCCTCCGAACGGTCGGTGATAAACCTGTAAGATCGGTAGACAAAGAGATTGAGGACTATACAAAGTACGAGAGCAACCAGTCCGGCATAGAAGCCTATCCGCCGCTTCCTCTCGCTACGCCCGTAGGTAAAGAGGAAAATGAGAAGGACAAAGACCACAAAGGAACCCAGCGCAAGGCTCATCCAAGCAGGAAGAACGAACCAGTGTGTCATACTGTCCATCATACGTGAGAGCATCTGAGAGCGGGGCTGCTCCACCTTCTCGGCTGTATGGTCAGCGAGGAAGGCAAGGTTGTAGCGCGTGTCAGAGTCGGATGGATCCAGTCTGTAGGCGCGCTCCAGACTCAGTATGGAGCTGGAGAGTTGACCGTCCTTATAGTAGGCACAGCCGAGATTATAGTACAGCTCAGCTGAGGGCTCTGATGAGAGACTGAGGCATTTCTCGTAGATCGATATGGCGAGGCTGTACTTTTGCTCACCATAGGCAGTTGCTGCCTCGTCCATCAGTCTCTTGATGTCTGATGATCCGATTGCACCATCGGAGGAGGCAACCACACCAATACTGTCTGCCTGAGTCGACTCTTGTGCGAAAGCTAATCCTCCAATAATAACAGATAGGAGAAGGAGGGGAAGTATCCGAAGTCGTTTCATCACTCTTTGATCTTGATTTTAGAGGTCTCTATACCATCGATTACCTCCGATGAGGTCTTGTAGAGCTCATCCCTCAGTCCCCCCTCCTCAGAGGGTGCGAAGCGCGCCAGCTCAAGGTCTGACTGCACGGAGAGGGTCCGGCCCACAAGCTCCTCCGACAGACCATTGGCTCGCATAACCTCCGCAATGCGCTCCTTCGAGAGATCAGAGGGCGGGATATGGAGCTTGGCACATAGGTAGCTATTGAGACCATTTAGGAGTGCCTCGTAGTAGGCCTTATTGTCGCCCTTGGCTCGCTCCTTCTCTGCCAGCTTGAGATACTTACGTGCCATCTTGCCGGCACGACGGGCACGGTTGTGGGAGTTCTCGACCGCACCAGCGCGACGGGCACGAATGAGGAAGAAGGCAACCAAACCGATAAGGAATACCACACCATAGAGAAGCCAGTAAGTCCTGAGGCTGACTCTCGACAGGTGAGTGAGGCTACCGGTAGGCTTGAGGTAGCGAATGTCGTTGCCGAGTCGCTTCATCGCATCGCGGCTGCCGAAAGCAGAGCCGTCCGACACAGCTGATCCGCTGCCTTTTTCTATCTGGATCTTCTGTGCGGGGATCACTTCTCGCTTGTAGGACCCAGTGTTGGGGTCAAAATAGGAGTAGGTAATCTCGGGTATGGTATAGGTGCCCTCATACCTCGGGATGGCAAAGTACTCAATGGACTTCCATCCGGACGCTCCCCCGGCGGTGACTTGGATGTCATCCTCCTCCTGAGGATCATATACCTCGAAGCCCTCGGGCCACTCAACCTCCGGGAGGGTAGATAGCTTGAGATTTCCCTCTCCACTAAGAGTCAGTTTCAGCTGTACACTCTCACCGGTCTTCATAGGCTGGTGTAGCCCATCAGTGGTGAGCCTAAAGTTGCCCACAGCTCCTGTAAAGTCGTCAGGCTTGGGCGTGGGGAGTGGCTTCACATTTACCGTAAAAGGCTTGGTGGTCACCTTTTTTCGGACCCTCTGGTAGGAGTCAAAGAAGCCGGAGAAGAAGTCATCCGGATCGTTATTCTGTGAGGGAACAGTCACAAGTAGGCCGAAAGAACCGGACGGGACGCTGAGCTTGCCGGGCTTTTGGGGAAAGAGAAGCTGACGGAGCAGAGTCACGGTGTAATAGTTCTTCCCCCTATACTGCTCTATGTCGAGCTGTAGTGGACCACTCTGTGGGATCTCCTGCTTGACGAATCCGTCGTACTCGGGGAAGTTGGCACTCTCGATCTGGATCCCTTGGTACCTCGAGTAGAGCTTGTAGGTGACGAGAAGAGCCTCCTGCTCATAAACGGTCGTCTTACTCACATTAGCCACCACCTGCAGAGCATCATTGCTCAGCCGAACCGCCTCGGCGTCGGATATCTGACCCTCGCTTTCGTCACCGGATGCACTTGATCCGGAGGCACCGGGAGAGGCAGCAGACGGCTCATAGACCTTAAAAGTCGTAGCTCCCGATCGATAGGTGGCGCCTCCGACCTTGACGGTAGCGGAGGGAAGACTGTAGGAGCCGGCATGATCAGCCATCAAAGTGTAAGTGAATGAGGTCGATGAGGAGCGGGACATCTTGCCATTGATGATGCTGGTACTCGAGGATCGGCTTACGGCCGGACCATAGAGTACCTCTAATCCTGACGGGAATGTCCACTGGGGATCTGAGGCCTTGTCACTCACGATCAGCTGGATCCTGAAGGGCTCCCCGACGATCGCTTCCTGGGGAGGTGAGACCCGTACAGATACCTTATCCGCCGCCTGAGCAGTCAGGGATAGGATGAGGAGGCTTGCAATTATATGAAAAACTCTACGAGACATAATGGATTACCAATTCTTGCGACGACTACGCCCTCTCTGCTGCTGAGCCTGCTCCAGCTTCTGCCGGGTATTCTTCTCATCCTTCTGGAGAGCCTGGAGGATCCTATTGGCGGTCTCTTGGGACATCTGATCTTGGTTGGGCTGCTGAGGTTGCGGCTGCTGATCTTTCTTCTGATCCTTTTGCTGATCTTGCTGCTGGTCTTTTTTCTGATCCTTATCCTGATCTTGCTTCTGATCCTGACCACCACCGCCATTCTTTTTCTGCTCCTCCAGTAGCTTCTGAGCGAGAGCGAGGTTGTAGCGAGTGTCCTCGTCAGAGGGTCGCCGACGAAGCGACTCCTTGTAGTACTCAATCGCCTGCTCCAGCTGCTTAGCACGGAAAGCGGTGTTGCCGGCGTTGTGGGTCAGATCGGCCGCCTCTATGGACGAGAGTAAGGAGAGGTGCGGAGTGAGAGACTGGTAGAGCTTGCCGGCCTCCTCCCCACGATCGGTTCGGTAGAGGACATTGGCCAGGTTGAATATCGTGGTGCGGTCGCTCTTATTGACCTCAAGAGCCTTGCGGTAGTCTATCTCAGCCTTGGAGTACTCCTTGGAGCGATAGAGCTTATTGCCACTACGGGTTAGGTCCCGCACTTGCTTCTGCCCCCAGAGAGGGAGACAGAAGAGAGAGGCAATGAGGATCGACAGCAAGTACTTACTTCTCATCATCACGCTTTATGTCAAAGATATTAAACCGCCTCAGGAGCCTATTCTTATGATCCAGCATCAGCAGATCGACTAAGAGTAAGAGCAGCGCCGGGATCAGGAAGTAGTAATAGACATCCGCATAGGATCGATAGACGGTGGTACTCATATCAGACTTCTGCAGTCTGTCGAGGCTCTTTTTGAGCAGTCGGACAGCTCCCGAGACGTCCTTGGCATGGATATAGACCCCATCAGCAGTCTCAGCAATTTGCTTAGCGAGCTGCTGATTAAGGCGAGTAACAACCACCTTGCCCTCTTCGTCCGTCAGATACTCACCATTGCCCATCGGGATCGGAGCACCCTCCTCTGTGCCGACACCGAGGACGGAGATAAGGATCCCCTTCTCCTTAGCGGTCTGGAGCACCTCCTCCACATCGCCATCAAGATTCTCCGCATCGGTGATCAGCACCAGCGCTTTCTTCACCTCCTTGTCCGATGAAAAGCCTCTAGTGGCTAGCTTAATTGCTTCACCGATAACGGTCCCCTGAGCAGCTATGAGGCTCGGATCAGCAGACTGAAGAAACATCTTAGCGGAGACAAAGTCCGACGTAATAGGTAGCTGAATATAGGCTTCCCCGGCGAAGAAGATCAGACCGATCTTGTTATTAGCCAACTCGTCCGTCATACGAGACACAATGTTCTTGGCTAACGTGAGACGACTCGGGGTAACATCCTTGGCAAGCATCGAATTAGAGAGGTCGAGAGCGACGATCATCTCGATGCCCTCCAGCTTTACCTTCTCCGGCTTTGATCCCACCTGTGGGCGGGCAAGCGCCACTACGATGAGCATTCCGGAAACGATGAGTAAAATGTCCTTCGTCAACTTACGTCTCAGAGAGAGATCGGGCATCAGCTGACGGACCAGCTCTGTCTCGCCAAAGTTCTTCAGCTTTTTCTTGTCCCTCCTGATCCTCAGGAATGCCCACACCAAGAGGAGCGCAAGAGGAATGAGCAAGAGCAGTATATAGGGGTGTAAAAATCGCATATCCTCAGTTTATCACGGCATCGTACGGAAGGCGGTCGTCCTCAGCAGGATCGCCCCAAACAAGCAAAGCAAGGCGGCACAGAGCCACGGCATAAAGTGCTCGGACTTCTCCGTATAGTTATGTACCTCCAGCTTGATCTTCTCCATCTGATCGATCTGGTCGTAGATCTCCTCCAGGCTGGAGTTGTCCGTAGCTCTGAAGAAACTACCGCCGGTGGTCTCAGCGATGGTCCGGAGGGAGCTCTCATCGATCTCCACCGGCATCATCTGATACTCGATACCGAAGTCCGTCATCACGGGATAGGGAGCCTGCCCCATCGTGCCAACGGCGATAGTGTATACTCTGATCCCAAAGCTCTTCGCGATCTCAGCTGCCGTCATGGGGTCGATGGTTCCGGCATTGTTGGTTCCATCGGTTAGGAGGATCACCACCTTACTATCACCCTTCTGGTCCTTCAGCCGGCTCGCTGCGGTGGCGAGACCGTCACCGATTGCCGTCCCGTCTTCCAGCAGTCCTATATCTACTTGACTGAGGAGACTGAGTAGGATGGCGTGGTCTGTAGTGAGCGGACACTGAGTAAAGCTCTCTCCGGCAAAGATCACTAAGCCAATGTTATCATGCTCACGAGAGGAGATGAATTCACTTGCCACTGCCTTCGCTGCCTCCACACGATTAGGTTGCAGGTCCCGAGCAAGCATACTTCCTGAGATATCCAGAGACATCATAATATTGATACCTTCTGTCTCACTTGACGACTTGTTGCTGAAGCTCTGCGGTCGGGCAAGCGCCGTCACCATACACGAGTAAGCGATGAGCAGCAGGGCAAATGGGATCCAGGTGAGGCGTGATCGCAAGCTGCGACGCATACCTCGGAAGGCATTGGCTGTGCTCAGAGTAAAAGTAGCCGGACGCTTCTGCCTACGTATGTACAGGTAGACGAAAAGCGGCAGAAGCAGCAGGAGAAGAAAAGCCCAAGGATGTGCAAAAGTCATAATTCTTCCTCTTTCTTATCCTTATCGTCCTCCTTAGTCTCCACCTTCGGTCTATGCTCCTCGACGAAAGCTCGAGAGGCACTCAGGAGACCCACATTCTCCCCCATCTCCGGTCGGTACTTGGCAAACTTCGCCAGATCGGCAGTTGTCAGGATGCGACTCAGGTCATCGTACATCCGCTCACGGCCGATGTGAGAGCGGAAGAGCTCAAGGATCTCTGACGAGGTCTTCTCACCCGTCTCGAAGCCATAGACCCGCTTGAGGTAGCGACGCAAAATATCTGACATCTCGGTGTAGTACTCCTTCACCTGATCGCTCTCCCAGAGCTTCTCGTCCTTGAGCTTCGCCAGCTCCTCCACCGCTTCCTCGTAGGGATCACGGAGTGGCTCCTGGGCAACGGCAGACTGGGTTACAATTCCCTTCTTTCGCCGACTTATGAGGTAAGCTATCGACATGAAGAGCAAGGCAATAAGACTCAGAATGGCGTAAAACAGTGCAGCGTAGTAGAGATAGTCCCATAGAACGAAGTCTGCCAGCCACTGGGGCTTGATATCCTTGATCTCATCCGGATGCTCGAGGTCGACAGGGACAGTTCCGACCATAAGGATCGGCTGATCCTGTGACTCCACAGGCTGATCAGCAATCATCGCCACAATATGCTCGAGGGTATACGATGCGGAGTCAAACGAAGTAAGCGTCACCTCGTAGACGATCTGACGCAGGCGGTCACTGATCATCGTCGTATCTCCGGTGGCAACACCCAAGATTTCCACCCCGGAGACCAAAGTGTCTGCAGGCAGAGCGAGCTGAACCTCCCTATCCGCTGGTGCGACGACACTCACACTTAGAGTGGTCTGCTCACCGATCAGGATCTTCGTCGGCTCCAGCTTCGGGATCACACGCGTCTCATCCTGCGCAAACCCGTTTCCGCACACACAGGTGAGCAGAAGGATAATGGCAAGCCGGATGTGGCAGAGGCGATAATTCATATCTATATCAGTCATCAGATCCGAGGGTGAGTAAAGAGTCGCTGCAGTCTCGGGACATAGTCCTCCGAGGTCGACACGCTCGCATATCCGATATTGTACTTACTGAAGGTCTCCCTCAGCTTGGCGGAGAGCTCCTGCCAGTATTCACGATACTGCTTCCGGACGGACTTGGATGAGCTATCGATCACACGCACCTCGCCTGTCTCCGCATCCCTGACGCGTAGCAGTCCGACCATCGGCAACTCCGCCTCATGGGGATCGTAGACCTGCATAGCGAGTAGGTCGTGTTTATTGCGCACCACTGCCAGAGTCTTAGCATAGTCGCTTCCGTCGATAAAGTCGGAGAGGAGAAAGAGGGTGCAGCTCTTTCGCTGCACATTGTGAGCAAAGCGAAGAGCCACCGAGATATCCGTTCCCGACCCCTCAGGCTCGATAGAGAGGATCTCCGAGAGGATTGTCAGCACATGCTTGTGACCCTTGGAGGGGGGTATATACTTCTCCACCCGATCGGAGTAGAAGATCACGCCGACATTATCGTTATTCTTTATGGTACTAAAGGCGAGCGTGCCTGCGATCTCCGCCACTCTCTGCCGCTTCGTCATACCCACGGTACCGAAGTGCTCGCTCCGCGAGATATCCACGAGGAGGATCATAGTAAGCTCTCGCTCCTCCTCGTAGACCTTGACGTACGGACGGGCATAGCGTGCGGTGACATTCCAGTCGATATCTCGGACATCATCCCCCGGCTGGTACTCTCTCACCTCGCTAAAGGACATTCCTCGCCCCTTGAAGGCTGAGCGATACGCACCGGAGAAGATATCCTCCGACAGACGACTCGACTTAATCTCGATCCTACGGAGTCTCTTGAGCAACTCCTGTGTATCCATCACCTCTCCGCTCAGGGCACCTGTACCTTATTAAGTATCTCAGTGATCACCTCATCCGTCTTGAGATTCTCCGCCTCAGCCTCGTAGCTGAGACCGATACGGTGACGCATCACATCGTGACAGACAGCACGCACATCCTCCGGAATGACGAAGCCGCGATGCTTGATAAAGGCGTAGGCTCTTGACGCGAGTGCCAAATTGATCGAGGCACGGGGCGAAGCACCATAGCTGATCATCCCCCTAAGGCTATCCAGCCCGGCATCGCCCGGGAAGCGGGAGGCAAAGACGATATCGATGATATACTTATTGATCTTCTCATCGAGGTAGACCTGATGCACGATCTCCCGAGCCTTGAGGATCTGATCACCGGAGACCACGGGGCGCACTTCGGCCGGAGTAGCCTTGATCTGCTCCGTCACGATACGGCTCTCCTCCTCCTTAGTGGGGTATCCTACTAGCACTTTGAGCATAAAGCGGTCGCTCTGAGCCTCCGGCAGTGAGTAGGTTCCCTCCTGGTCGATCGGGTTTTGAGTCGCCATGACGAGGAAGGGGCGTGGCAGCTCAAAGGTCTGGTCAGCGATCGTCACCTGACGCTCCTGCATCGCCTCGAGCAGCGCACTCTGCACCTTGGCAGGCGCACGATTTATCTCATCGGCAAGGACAAAGTTGGCAAATATCGGTCCCTTCTTCACGCTGAAGGTCTCAGACCGCTGACTGTAGATCTGAGTACCGATGACGTCAGCCGGGAGAAGGTCGGGAGTGAACTGGATCCGGCTAAAGTCGGAGTCAATAAGCTCCGCAAGAGTCTTGATCGCAAGAGTCTTCGCCAGTCCGGGGACACCCTCCAGGAGGATGTGTCCGTCAGCAAGTAATCCTATGAGAAGTGACTCACGGAGATGCTTTTGCCCGACGATGACACGATTCATCCCCTCATCAATGAGGGTGAGAAAACCGCTCTCCCGCTCGATCATCTCCGTCAGTGCCCTAATATCTACGCTTGGTTGTTCCATTTCTAATTCAATATGCAATGTCTACCTGAGCCTCCCCCTCACACAGTTACAAAGGTACCGATTTCGCCCCAACCCCTGCCGAAACAACTGGTAATCTTACTTAACGAGCTGTCACAGACAGTACGGTCGGTGTCCTTATGGTCAGGACTCTGAGCTCAGCACCTCACCGATGAGATCATAGTCGGCGGTGCCGGTGATACGCACCTGACAGAACTCCCCCACACTAGCTTCTCCCGTGAGGATCACCTCCGGATCCACATCAGGCGAGTCGTACTCTGTCCGACCGATATAGTGTCCCTCCTCCTCTCGGTCAACCAGTACCCTGAGCGTCTTGCTCACCATAGACTCTGCCGTCTCGAGAGCGATCTCCTGCTGCAGGGTCATCAGGCGGTCATAGCGCTCCTCCTTGACCTCCTGCGGTACATTGTCGCTGTAGTGTCGGTAGTCATAGGTCCCCTCCTCGTGGGAGTACATAAAGGCACCCATTCGCTCAAATCGCTGCTCGCGAACGAAATCCATCAGCTCCTCAAAGTCCTCATCTGTCTCCTCCGGGTGTCCCACCATCAAGGTGGTCCGGATCGCTATGCCGGGGACCTCCTCACGCATACGACGTAGGAGCTCCTCCGTCTCCTGACGAGTCACTCCCCGTCGCATCACTCGGAGCATATGGTCAGAGGCGTGCTGCAGGGCAATGTCGAGGTACTTGCAGACCTTGGGCTGCTCGCGCATCACCCTCAAGAGATCCATCGGGAACTGTGCCGGATAGCCATAGTGAAGCCTCACCCACTCGATCCCGTCGACCCGGCAGATCTTCTCGATCAGCTCAGGCAGTCGTGGTTCTCCATAGAGATCCCGTCCGTAGTAGGTGAGGTCCTGAGCAATGACCAGAAGCTCCCTCACTCCCGAGGCAGCCAGTCCCCTTACCTCCTCGAGGATCTCCTCCTCCGGTCGTGAGACATGCTTACCGGTAATGATCGGAATGGCACAGTAAGCGCACTGCCGACTACAGCCCTCCGCAATCTTCAGGAATGCATAGTGATCCGGCGTGGTCGTCAGGCGGGAGTCGGCGACGGTGCTGTGATACGCCTTACCCAGGTGAGTGATCAGATCCTTCCAGTCAAACTTCCCATAGATCCCATCCAGCTCCGGGATAGCCTCTCTCAGTTCCTCCCGGTATCGCTCGCTGAGACAGCCCATCACATAGACCTGCCCCACCTGCCCCGAGGACTTACCGGAGACCACCTCGAGGATCATGTCGATGCTCTCTTTCTTGGCACTCTCGATGAAGCCGCAGGTATTGACCACCACGATCTCGCCCTCCACCTTGTCGGGATTGTGACGAACCGTATAGCCACTCTCTGCAAACTGTCTCATAAGCCGCTCCGAGTCGATCAGGTTCTTGGAGCAGCCCATAGTGATGACGTCTACCCTATTCTTCCGCATAAGCTGAGCTGTCAGAGCGAGCCATCGAAGAGGGAGTCCACGAACTCTTCCCTATTGAAAAGTTGCAGGTCGGTCATCTGCTCACCGAGACCGATATACTTGACCGGGATCTTGAATTGGTCCGAAATGCCGATCACCACCCCTCCCTTAGCAGTGCCATCCAGTTTTGTGATGGCGAGGGTATTAACATCGGTCGCCTCAGTAAATTGCTTGGCCTGCTCGAAGGCATTCTGCCCAGTGGAGCCGTCCAGCACAAGCAGAATCTCCTGCGGTGCCTCCGGATGAACCTTCTGCACCACTTTGCGGATCTTAGAGAGCTCATTCATCAGCCCCACCCTATTGTGGAGCCTCCCGGCGGTGTCGATGATGATCACGTCTGCCCCATTCGCCTTGCCGTGCTCGACGGTATCGTAGGCGACTGAGGCCGGGTCGGAGCCCATCTTCTGCTTGATGACCGGGACACCGACACGCTCTCCCCAGATCTCCAGTTGCTCGATGGCGGCGGCACGGAATGTGTCCGCGGCCCCCAGCACCACGTTGAACCCCTCACTCTTATACTGATAGGCAAGCTTACCGACGGTGGTGGTTTTGCCCACGCCATTGACCCCGACGACGAGGATAACGTAGGGCTTGACCTGCTTAGAGAGGTCGAAGGAGGTACCATCCTCCGTCCCGTTCTCAGCCAAGAGCGCTGCGATCTCTTCCTTCAGCAGCCGATTGAGCTCACTGGTGCTGACATACTTATCCTGAGCGACACGCTTCTCGATCCGATCAATAATCTTCAGCGTCGTCTCCACGCCCACGTCACTGGTGATGAGTATCTCCTCGAGCTTATCGAGCACCTCATCATCGACCTTGGACTTACCCGCCACGGAGTGAGAGAGTTTGTCGAAGAAGCTCTGCTTCGTCTTCTCCAGACCGGTGTCCAGTGTCTCTTTCTTTTTCTTAGAGAATAATCCAAAAAATCCCATCGCTCAATATCTTTAATCCATTCTTGTCTTGTAATCCTCATACCCAAAGGCTCGCAGCAGCTCAGGGGTCCCATCGCTGTGGAGTAGGTAAATAGAGGGGTGAGAGATGCCATTGAACATAGTCGTCTTCACCGTCGTGTAGTGTATCATATCCTCGAATATCAGCCGCTCCCCCACCACCGGCTCATGGTCGAGGTACCAGTCGCCCATCACATCCCCGCTGAGGCAGCTGTTGCCACCCACACGATAAGGACCGTAGGTATGCTCCTCGTCCTTCGATGTGGAAGCTCCCCGGATGGATGGCTGGTAGGGCATCTCGAGGCAGTCCGGCATATGGCAGGAGAAGGAGGCATCGATCATCAGCGTGGTGACACCACCATGGGTCACCCGATCGAGGATCGTCGTGATGAGTGGTCCGGTCTGCCAAGCAAAGGCACTCCCCGGCTCTAGGATCATCCGCAGGTGGGGATAGCGTCGGTGGAAGTCTGTGAGAAGCTGTATCAGCAGCTCCACGTCATAGTCCTTCCGTGTCATCAGGTGGCCGCCTCCAAAATTAACCCACTTAGCTCGCTCGAGATAGCGACCAAACTTCTCCTCAATCACGCTCAGCGAGCGCGCAAAGGTGTGCGAGTCGTCCTCGCAGTGCGAGTGGATGTGGATCCCCTCGATGCCGACCGGCAGTTCGTCCGGCAGGTCAGCGAGCGGTACGCCCAGTCTCGAGTCTGGTGAGGCGGGATTGTAGAGGTCGGTCTCGATCTCGCTGTACTCAGGATTAAGCCTGAGTCCACAGCTGATCGGATGTCCCGCATAGTCACGTACCGTGGGATACCAGCGGTCAAATTGGGAGAGAGAATTGAAGGTGATATGGCTGCTGCAGCGAAGGATCTCCTCCATCTCATCCGGACGATAGACCGGAGCATAAGTATGGGTCAGTGCTCCCATCTCCTCGTAGCCCAGTCGTGCCTCCGAGAGGGAGCTGGCAGTAGTGCCACGGATATACTCCCTAAATATCGGGAAGGTCTTCCAGAGAGCAAAGGCCTTAAAGGCCAGTATGATCTCCACGTCCGCCTCGGCCGACACGCGCCGTATCAGCTCCAGATTGCGCCTCAGGAGCGTCTCCTCCATCACATAGGAGGGAGAGGGTATGCTGTGATATCTTTCGTTCATTACTCAAAGGTACCAATTTCTTATGCTCATACCATTTCGTACTGCAGAGCACACGCATTAGGACCACGAGGCGGTGCCCTCAGACTAATATCGGTATTAGTGATTACTATAGTCGGTATTAGTCATCACTAATACCGATAATAGATTAGTCTAATACCGGTATTAGAAACGAGCGATCGCTATCTATTGGTTTTCAGACTGGTGCGTAGATGATGCTCTAAGACTATTACCATCGTCAAGCCAGAGCAAGAAAAAAGGGATGCATCCCGCTACAGGACACATCCCTTTGTAAGTCTTGAGTCTCTACGTATCAGAGAGAGAACATGGTCAGAAGGGTAACGAGGAGCGCCAGGATCGCGTAGAGCTCGGGGAAGACCGCCTCGACCATGGAGATGGCAAATACATTGTGACCATCAGCGGTGGCTGCAATACCGTGTGCGAGCACCTTGCCCTGCTTGATAGCAGAGAGGAGACCTACTGACCCGAGGAGCAGACCGCAGAGCAGGATGGCAGTGGCTGCGAGTACAGACATATCGGCAGCGATATGCTGACTGGCGAAGTACCAGCCCACAAATCCATAGAGACCCTGGGAGGAGGGAAGCGCTGAGAGACCAATGTACTGACCCATCTTGGAGGGATCCTTGCGCATAGCCCCGATAGCGGTGATACCGCAGGAGGAGAGACCGTAACAGCTACCGATACCGGCGAGACCGACCATCAGTGCGATACCCAGGTAGGCCATTAGAAGTGTAGTAGACATAAATTGATTTACTTATTGAGTTTATTATTGTTTTGTCAAGAATAATATATCACTTGGAGACCTTCTCCTCGATCGGAGAGTAAGGTGTGCCCCCGCCCTCGTACTCGGAGTTATTGAAGTACTCCACATAGGTCAGTCGGACCGGATGGACAAGCGAGCTGATCATCGTGAGGCAGAAATTGAGTCCGTGACCAAAAGCGAGGATCAGCAGTCCTACCGGGATCGCTGCCCAGATGGGCATAGAGGCGGTGACGGTCTCAGTGAGGGTATTGAAGACCCCACCGAGGATACCGCCCGTCAGACCGATGGCGAAGAGGCGGATATAGGAGAGAGTATCTCCCAGAAGCCCCGACGCGGTATTGTAGGTGTCCCACAGTCCTTTGCCAATATTGACAAAGACGTTCTTGCCGGGAGAGTTGAGGAAGAAGACTGCGAAGACACAGAGTCCCACAACGCTCCAGAGGGTGTACTCAACCCACTGCGGCAACTGAATATTGAGAGCAGGTAAGCCGACCACAAGTCCGATGAAGATCACCATTGTTGGCCAGGCGAAGCTGGCGAGCGAGGCGCGAGTGCCGCTCTGGTGTCTCACCTTGAAGGCAGCCACATACTTAGCAAACAAAATCTGGACGAGTCCCAGTGCCAGGGAGATCACCATCAGGTTATCCGACGAGAGGAAGAAGTCCTTGATCGAACTGAGGAAGGGAACCTCAACGAGCGAGATACCAAAGAAGGTACCGGCAAGGAATCCCATCACCACACTGGCTCCACCGAGCCACTGGAAGAGCTCGAGGTACATCTTGGCACTCTCGCCCACCTTGCGCTTAAAGATCGTCGCAAGGATCAGCACCACCAGCCCGTACCCTGCATCTCCCGAGCACATTCCGAAGAAGAGCATGAAGAAGGGTGCGATGAAGGGTGTCGGGTCAAACTCCCAGTAATTAGGGAGCGAGAACATCTTTACCAGAGGCTCAAAGGCCCTGCCGAAGCGACTATTGGAGAGCTTGATGGGCACATTCTCCCCATGGACAATTTCCTCCTGGACGTAGGCGATCCCCTCCTCTGAGAGCGCTGCCTGCATGGCGGCATCCTGCTTGGCGGGGACATAGCCCTCCAGCACCATCAGTCGGTCGTCATAGAGGCGATCCGCCTGATAGTAGGCATTGTCCATCTGGTAGGTGTCGGCGAGGCGAGCCTCCTGCCGGTCAAGTATCTGATCGTGATGAGCGAGATAGAGCTTGGAGTCTGTCAGGAGCTTCAGGTCCTCCTCCACACTCTGTCTCTCAATCCTAAGCGAACTAATGGATCGGTCGGGTAGATGAACCTGCTCGGCAAACTCGAGCTCAGGCTCCGGTTCGTCCTCGGAGGTGATGGTGACGAAGTAGGTGGAGCGACCGGCAGTCTGGATAATCTGTGCGTGGTAGAGCTCCTCCCACTCCTTATTGTACCTCTGAGAGAGGACGGTCCAGAAGGTCATATGAACCCCCTTAGCCCTCAGCTTAGAGATCAGAGTCGGGTCGAAGTCACCCCAGTAGGAGAGCTCATGCTCCTGGGACTTTAGGTCAGAGAGGATCCTCGACTTTTCCTTGATACGAGAGTCAAGGTCACTGATCTGGCTCCGATATGTGTCGTAGTCCGTCAGGGTATCCTGAGGGAAGTCTATGTGACGGATATCCTCAGGGGTCTGATCCTTCTGTAAGGGATGCTGATCCTTGAGGAAGCCGAGGCTCTTACGCAGATCGGCCAACTCGTCCTGGCGAGCCTTCACCTCTCTGATGCGGTCGAGCTCATTGGGATCCTTATTCTGTCGGACATGGATCACGCCTAAGGAGCGCAATTTCTGTAGGAACGCCTCGTACTCCGGCTCAAAGACCAGAAACGAGTATTTATTCATCGTCTCTATCATACTATTGCTTCCTTTTCTGGTTCTGCCTCCATGGCGTTACGGCGCTTCTCCTTCTCCTCATCGAGATGAGCGCGCATGATCTTCTGAGACGCCTTAGAGAGCGATTCTTCGTCCTCGAGATAGCGCTTGATCTTCAGGATCGCCTCCTTTAGACCGGGGATCTGAACTTTCTCGAAGAGGTTGACCTTCTGCGTCGTCTTACGTCTGGCATGCTGCAGGATGTCCAGCTCCAGACGTCCGACCTCTGCCTGGATACCCACTGTCGCGAGATCTTTGATCAGCTGGGTGCCCTCCATGTACCAGGAGGGGGTATTGAGGAGACTAAAGGGGCGCACCTCAAAGTCTACCTCTCCCAGCACCGGTACGGGAATACCGGCCACCTTGCGGGTCTCGAGATGGACGTCCTCCACTCGGACGAGAGAGGGATCAAACTCACTCCAGAGGGCGGTCATGGTGTCGAAGTTCTCGATGCTCTGCTCTACCTGAGCCTCGAGATCCTCGACCTCCTTCTTGACCCGTCGCACCTCAAGACGAAGCGCACTCTCCTTACTCTTGATCGTAGGGAGGATTCGCTCTCGGAGTTGGAGATCCTTTTTCTGCCTCTGGAGGGAGGTCTTGTTGTATTGAAACTTTACAGCCATACCTCAGTCATACTCACCGGGATTACTTTTCCTCCTCGGAGTGACCGACCATCTCTACATCCTGTGGCCAGTACTTGTCGACAAGAGACTGCTTGATCGCCACCTCGGCAGGTGTAAAGTGCCGAGCGAAAAGCCGCCATGCCGTATCGAGCATCTCTGTGGTATTGATATTGACGTCGATGGCGAGGAGGTCATTGGCATACTCCTTGGCGAAGTCGAGCGTCCGCTCGTCATAGTCGGTGAGGTCAAATCCGTTCTCCAGCTTGGTTTGTGCATTGGAGGCATCGGCGAAGAGACGGACTCCGGCATTCATCACCTGTGGGTGATCCTCGCGGGTCTTCTTCCCGATCACCTGCTGCTTCAGTCGAGACAGGGAGCGGAAGGGGTCTACGATCACCTTACCGATCGTGCTGTCGGTGCGGAGATAGAGCTGTCCCTCGGTAATGTATCCGGTGTTATCCGGAACTGCGTGGGTGATGTCTCCACCCGACAGCGTAGTCACAGCGATGATGGTGATGGAGCCACCGGATGGGAACTGGGCAGCCTTCTCGTAGACCTTCGCCAGGTCAGAGTAGAGGGAGCCGGGCATCGAGTCCTTGGAGGGGATCTGATCCATCTTATTGGAGACGATCGCCAGCGCATCAGCGTAGTTGGTCATATCCGTTAGGAGGACAAGCACCTTCTCATTCTTCTCCACAGCGAAGTACTCCGCTGCTGTGAGAGCCATATGAGGGATCAGTACCCGCTCGATGGACGAGTCCTCGGTGGTATTGATAAAGGAGACAATACGATCGAGTGCGCCTGCCTCTGCAAAGGTATTGCGGAAGTAGAGGTAGTCATCATTCGTCAGTCCCATACCGCCAAGGATGATCTTGTCGGACTCAGCGCGCATCGCCACGGTTGCCATCACCTCATTGTAGGGCTGATCCGGGTCAGCAAAGAAGGGGATCTTCTGTCCCGTCACGAGGGTGTTATTGAGGTCGATACCTGAGATCCCGGTCGTAATCAGCTCAGATGGCTGCTCACGACGGACCGGATTCACGGACGGTCCTCCGATCTCTACCTCCTCGCCCTCAATGATCGGACCGTCATCGATAGGCTCTCCGTAGGCATTCATGAAGCGTCCGGTGAGAGAGTTGCCCACCTTTAGGGCGGGAGCTTTCCCGAGGAAAGTCACCTCGGCATTAGTCGGGATGCCTTCCGTGCCGGAGAAGACCTGCAGCGTCACCACATCGTCCTCGAGTCGGACGACCTGAGCCACACGACCATCGATGAGAGCAAGCTCATCGTTACCCACACCGGAAGCACGCAGAGAGCAGGTTGCCTTGGTGATGTCGGAGATGTGGGTGTATATCTTTTGGAATGCTTTCTTAGTCATAATCAGTCTACCCTTAGGCGTTAGCCGTTTCCTGTACAGCGCGGGACTTGTCCGCCAGACGTGTCTCCACCATCTTCTTAGCCCGCTCGCGGTACATATTGTAGTTCTCGCTACGGAACTCGGAGTAATTCATCTGCCTCAGCTCGTTGATCAGCTCCTTGAAAAAGACGGAGACCTCATTGAAGTCCTCAAATGCAAGGTTACTCTCACAGATGTCTATCACAAGAGCCAGCATCTCCTGCTGACGCTCCAGAGGACACATAGCATCGATGGCGTCAAAGGCATCCTGCTGGAGGATGACGAAGTCGATCAGCTCCGACTTCCAGAATGTGACGTGGTAGTCCACAGGCACACCATCATCTCCTAGAATGTTGATCTGCTCGGCGATCTCGAGTCCCTGACGCATACGTTGCTTGATCTGGCCAACCATCTCCAGCCAGTCGGGCGAAGCAGCCTCAGCAACATACTTCTGAAACTCCGGATACTCCAGATACTTCGAGTAAGAGTCGATAGGATTGACAGCCGGATAGCGCTTCTTATCCGCGCGATCCTGCTGAAGGGCGTAGAAGCAGCGTGCCACCTTCTGAGTATTCTCCGTCACCGGCTCCTTAAGGTTACCACCGGCAGGAGAAACAGTACCGATGAAGGTGATCGATCCGGTCTTGCCATTCTTCAGGTGGACATAGCCGGCACGTGCATAGAAGGCTGAAATAGTAGCCGAGAGGTCCATAGGGAAGGCATCGGGTCCAGGCAGCTCCTCCATACGATTGGACATCTCACGGAGTGCCTGAGCCCAGCGAGAGGTGGAGTCGGCCATCAGCAGCACCTTCAGACCCATCGTCCGGTAGTACTCGGCAATCGTCATGGCGGTGTACACTGAGGCCTCACGAGCCGACACCGGCATATTGGAGGTGTTGGCGATGATGATCGTACGCTCCATCAGCTTGCGACCTGTATGAGGATCCTCGAGCTCGGGGAATTCCTTAAAGATCTCGACCACCTCATTGGCTCGCTCGCCGCACGCAGCCATGATCACGATATCCGCCTCAGCCTGCTCCGAGATAGCATGCTGGAGGACCGTCTTACCGGTACCGAAGGCACCCGGAATAAACCCGGTACCACCCTCTACCATAGGATTGGAGATATCGATACAGCGGATCCCTGTCTCCAGTAGCTTAAAGGGTCTCGGCTTATCTACGTAGCAGGGTACGGACTGACGGACCGGCCACTTCTGAGTCATGGTGATGGAGTGATCGACCCCACTCTCATCCGTCAGCACAGCCATTTCTTCGTCCACGGTATACTGTCCCTTGGGCGTGAGCTTCTTCACCGTATACGTGCCCTGGAATGTAAAGGGAACCATAATCCTATGGGGCTGGTGATTCTCCTCCACGAGACCAATCCAGGATCCGGCCTCGACAGTGTCGCCTACCTTAGCAGTCGGCTCGTAGTCCCACTTCTTATCCCGATCAAGCGGATCGGTATACTCTCCACGCTTGAGGAAGAGTCCGGTCATCTTATCTAGGTCATTCTGGAGACCATCGAAGTTCTTAGAGAGCAGTCCCGGACCGAGGGTCACCTCGAGCATATGTTGCTCAAATCGGACCTGATCACCAATCTTCAGCCCACGAGTACTCTCATAGACCTGCACATCCACCAGGATCCCCTCGATCTTGATGACCTCAGACATCAGCTCCGAGCCATCATCGAGGATGACGAAGCAGATCTCATTCTGTGCGACCGGACCATCTACCTCTACAGTCACCAGGTTGGAGACCAACCCTACCACCTTACCTGTAGTTTTCATCTATATATCGTTTTTTATTATTGTCTATCCCAAGGCTTAGAGACGGTTATGTTTCTTGGCCTCTACCCGAAATTTCTCCAGGTCAGACCGACTCTCGTGATTGAGCTGATCCATAATCTCCCTGAAGCGACTCTTGCCCATCTCTGCGTCGAGCGAGCTCCAGCGGCTCAGCATCTGCAGCTTGAGCAGATAGGCGAGCATAGTATCTATGGAGAATGTGTCAGCAAAGGTGAGACTGTCTAAGTAATCCCACTTGAGCTGATCTATCCGATGCTCCCTCACAGAGAGATCCTGCTCCTCTGAGATCTGCAGCACTTGCTGCACCACCTCTCCCTCCTCGAGGAAAGTGATATCGTGCCAGTTGCCACTCCTCAGAAGACGCACCAGGTCACTATCCCCGACGATCAGCCTACGAGCGTCGAGGTCGTGACGCTTGATCGTGATGGCTGCCAGCACAAGGCGAATGGAGCGATCGAAACTGACCCAGGTGCGGACAAACTTATCCCCCCGCTCCATAACGTAGCGGAAGTAATAATTATCTAAGATATCCTCATAGAAGTGCTCTGCCGGGCGGTCGATCTCCTGATCATGGCGATACTCATACATAAAGTCCACCAGGTAGGAGGGATAGGTCTTTGGATCGAAGTGCAGCTCCTCGCCCACCATCTCAGAGGTAACCATACCCCCCTCTGCAGCGGTGACCAGTCTGCGCAGCCCATCCGGTCCCACCACGTATGGGGTCTGTGGTTCAGGGATCTGTCGGTCGTAGAGCAGTGCTACCAGTGCCCTATTGTCCTCACTAAGGAGCAGAAGATCCAGGAGCTGGTTGTCTCGGCGGCTAAGCTGCCCGCGCAGAGTCTCCACATACTCCCAGGGAGTAAGCGGAGGATTTTTCCCTATCTCCGGTCTCAGTGTCGGCAGACCTGCTCCTAAGGCATAATACTCAGCCATAGAGGATCACTCCTTGTCAGGTGTCGTAAAGAGAGCCTCCCGAAGCTGAGGACGCATAAAGTCCTTGAAGTACTCCGTCAGAGCCTCCTTGCTTACCACGACCTCGTAGCCCTTATCGGCAGGGGCGATGGCAAAAGAGGCTGCCCTACCCTGGACACTCTTGATCTCAAGTCCCTTCTCAAGGATCCCGGCGGCATGGTTCATAAAGTACTTACGGAGAGCCTCACCATCCTCAGTAGATACGGTGACGCTATTGCTTCCCTCGTCGAAAAGCTTCTGGCATAGTCTCAGCACTACATCGTAGAGTCTCTCAGGATCGGCAAATGCCTGGTCAATCCCCTTGCTGACGGCACGGTCATTGATCATATCACCGATCTCCGTCCTCAGCGCATCAGCGGCACGATCAGCCGAGAGCTGAAGCTCCCTAAGGGAGCGCTCACGGAGGCCGGCCACCTCGCTCTCTGCTCTGGATAAAATCTCCTTAGCCTTGGCCTCTGCCTCAGCAAGGATCTTGTCTCTCTTCTCCTCTGCTGCTGCTACGATCTCCTCTGCGCGAGAGTCAGCCTTGGCGATGCCATCCTTATAGATCTTACTCGCCAGCTCTTGTACTTTGTCGTCCATACAAACTCACTCGATATAGTTGCTTAACTGATTTTCATACTCTACGTGGACAACTCCACGCATAATGTTAGCAAACTTACAAATATTTCCCATTAAGAGAAGCCTAATCCCAATACAAAAGCTCAATTATCCAAGATATTATCCCGGCCGAGCTAAGAAAAATGAGAGACAACGGTAACTTACCGCTGTCTCTCTATACTTTACACCTCCTCAGTGCTATATTATATTCTACATGGTCTACTCACCTCGTGTGATAGGCAAGTATCACTCCATCATCTCTCTACGCATATTCTCCACGTAGCGAGCCTTCTCCATCTTACGACGGCGAACGTCGGATGGCTTGCGGAAGTTGCGATTATCGCGCAGACGGCGCATGGTGCCTGTGCGGTCAAACTTCCTCTTGAATCTCTTCAGGGCGCGCTCGATATTCTCGCCCTGGCTTACTGGTACAATGATCATATAGATATATTTCAATGTCCACGGGGATCCATACGTCCCCGTTTCGCCTGCAAAGGTAACCTATTTAATCGGGTTTCCCAATACTATTCCCCTGATTTGACACACTCTGCCATCGTGAGTCACAAAGAGGCTCCAAACTAATATCGGTATTAGAGAAATCTATTACCGGTAATAGCGAACACTAATACCGACATTAGTCGCAACTAATACCGGTAATAGAATCGACGCAGATGGACAGGCTCTCTCTCCGATCAGAAACCTCCTTACTCTTTACTACAGAATGTTTGTCCTCCGAGTAAAGTCAATAATCTCCGGTATGTAGCCAAAGGCGAGACCCGTGACGGAGTCGGCACATCCGTAGTAGACGGCTATCCGTCCGCTGTCCGGATCATGAAGTGCAGCGCAGGGGAAGCAAACGTTGGGGACATCCCCAACACACTCATAAAGCTCCTGCGGAGAGATAAGGTATGCCCCACTCCGTGCAGTCACCTTCCAAGGCTGATCCTTATCAAGGAGAGCAGAGCCGAAAGCGTATACATATCCATTGGCGCTCCTGAGCACACCATGGTAGATGAGCAACCAACCCTCTGAAGTCTCGATAGGGATAGGTCCAGCTCCGATCTTGAGACACTGCCAAGCGCTTACCTCAAAGTCTGCCGGTGACATCACATGTCTATGGTGTCCCCAGAACTCGAGATCCGGCGACTCGCTGTAGAATATGTCCCCAAAGGCTGTATGACCGTTGTCACTCGGACGACTCAGCATAGCGTAGCGACCATTGATCTTACGAGGGAAGAAGACGCCATTGCGATTAAACGGCAGAAATGCATTCTCCAGCTGGTGAAATGTCTCGAAGTCTTCCGTCCACGCCACTCCGATGGTAGGTCCATGGTAGCCATTGCACCACGAGACATAGTAGCGACCCTCGATCTCTGTCACTCGAGGGTCGTAGCTATAGACCCACTCCCCCACCTCGGGGATGTCGCACCGGAAGTCGATCTTATCCGGAGAGATGTCCCAGGAGAGCCCATCCCGGCTAAACCCCACGTGGAGACGCATCCTTCGATTGGTGTCATCGCACCGGAAGACACCGGCAAACCCATCCTTAAACGGGACGACGGCACTATTGAATATACTGTTGCTTGTCGGGGTCTCGTGCCGACCAATTATGGGATTCTTGCTGTATCTCCAGAGCGGGGCATTGCATCCCTGAGGACGATCCTCCCACGGCATATTGGGGAGAGGTTTCCCGGCGATTTTGATTGATTCCATATTCATTTAGTTAGTAAGTTTGTTTCCATTCCCATCGTAGGAGAATGGTACTACTTTTGCACATATCAGCCCCGGCATCGACACAAGGACAGCGATAAGGAAGAAGGTGCTATACCCCACCGCATCGCTGATCGTGCCACTGACCAGTCCGGGAATCATATAGCTAAGGTTCATCAGGCTATTAGCGATGGCATAGTGCGCCATGCGATGAGGTCCGGGTGCCACCTGCTGCATCATGAAGAGCGTCAGTCCGACGAATCCGAAGCCGTAGCCAAACTGCTCCACCACAATCCCAACCGCCGGCCACACCAGACTGGTGGGGCGGAAGAATGCGAGGAGGAAAAAGATGATGAAGGGGAGATTGAAGATCAAGGCGAGAGTGAAGAGGACCTTCCGAAGTCCATAGTGGCCAATATAGTAGCCGGCCAGGATGCTTCCTCCGATGAAGGCTATCGTCCCGAACGTCCCATAGATGAGACCAAAGTCCGAATTTGTCATACCCAGTCCGCCGAGGTCAGAGCCGGCCTTCAGAAAGAGAGGTGCGACCTTGATAGCCAAGCCCTCAGTGAAGCGGTAGAGGAATACAAAGAGCAGGTAAAGCCAGATGTGCTTTTTCTCAAAGAAACTGACAAAGATCTCCCACACCCCCTGTAGAGTCTCTCTGGCAGATCGCTTCTCATCCACTACAGGAGTCTGACTGTGGGGTAGCACCGCCATATGCCACAGGCCAAGCAGGAGCATCAGTGCACCCGCCACCACTATCATACTCTGCCAGGAGCGGACAAGACCGATGGAACTCGTGAGGTAGCCCACGAGGTAGACCAGTCCCCCTTTGGCCAGCACCTTAGCAATGTTGTAGAAGGCACCCTGCCATCCGACAAATTTACTCTGAAGTGTCGGCGTGAGTGCCTCCATGTAGATCCCGTCCCCGGCTATATCGTGCACCGATCCTGACAGAGCCATCACTGCCATTAGGAGGAGCAGGAGGGGGAAGGACTCCTCCAAGCCAAGTGAGGCAGCAATCAGACCCAGCATCAGTGCCGAAATGATCTCGGAGATGAATACGTACTGCCGCTTGCTCCCGAAGAGCTCCATCACCGGACTGAAGAAGGGCTTCAGGCTCCATGGCAGGATCAGGAGGGAGGCCCAGAAGGTGATCTCCTTGTCGGGGATGCCCATGTCCTTGAAGAGCAGCAGCGAGACGTCCGAGAGCATGACCATCGGAAGCCCCATGGCGAAGTAGACTGTGGAGACCCAAGAGATAGGATTGAGATTGGTGGCGTTACTCTTCATATCTTATCGCAGCGTGGAGACGGGCATACGTGAGGCGTCCAGTCGCAGGAGGACAAAGAGGAGGAGAGTAAAGCTCAGCAGAGACGATCCACCGTAGCTGATGTAGGGGAGAGGAATACCGATCACCGGGACGAGACCGATCACCATACCTACATTTACCAAGAGGTGGAAGAAGAGTATGGAGGCAACTGAATAGCCGTAGACTCTGGCAAAGGTGTCCGGCTGACGCTCTGCAATGTAGATAAGGCGGCAGATCAGAGCAAGGAAGAGCAGTAAGACGACTAAGCAACCAATGAAACCTTCCTCCTCTCCAATGGTACAGAAGATAAAGTCCGTAGTCTGCTCAGGCACATAGGAGAGCTTGGTCTGTGTCCCCTGCAGGAAGCCCTTGCCGGTAAGACCACCGGAACCGATTGCAATAAGGCTCTGATGGACATTGTACCCCGCACCGGCGGGATCATCCTTAAGCCCCAGAGAGACAAGGATTCGGGTCTGCTGATGAGGCTGGAGGATATTGTCAAAGAAGTAGCCCACACCTGCATACATCACGATGCTGACCACCACAAAGGCGATCAGTAGACTGATATGTCTCCCGCGATGATTGTACACCTGCAGTACCACCCAGACAAGGAGGAACAGTAGTGACAGGACGGCGAAGATGGAGAAGTCCACAGGGGCCCCGATAGAGATAATGGCGGCTGCGAGCATCAGCCCGGGAGCAATCACCAGACCGGGCAGCCAGGCTCGTCTCAGATCGCAGTATGCCTGGGCTGATAGTACCACTGCAGTATAGATCATCAGCATCACGATAAGCCGCCCGGCGGAGGTGACTCCCCACATCACTTCGGAAAACCTTAGCTCAAGGATAAAAAGGAGAGCACAGAAGACACCGAAGAGGGGCACTGCACTGCTGAGACCCTCCCGATAAAGTATGATGATGAATGAAGCGTAGACGAGTGCGGATCCGGTCTCTGACTGCATGATGATGACCAGCATCGGTGCAAGGATAATCGCACAAGCCACAGCCAAGTCCCTCGTCCGCTCCAGACTGAAGTTGTACTTCGACATCCACCATGCCAGCATTAGGGCAGTGGTGAGCTTGGAGAACTCTGCCGGCTGCAGTCTCACCGACTCGGTAACCACAATCCACGATCGAGACCCCTTAATATCCGGTGCGATAAAGATCGTCAGGATCAGCAGACCGATCATCATGAAGTAGAGGACCGGAGCGGACTGCTTTAGGAAAAAGGTGTCGATGAGAAGTATTGCGATGGCGGCAGATAGGGAGATTCCGATCCAGACCAATTGAGAGAGTGCCCTTCCCTCGATGCTGAAAGAAGTGTCAGTAATCGTATAGGTCCCATCGGCAGCGTATATTGCCAGCCAGCCGATCGCTACCAGTATCAGGTAGAGAAGGATTGTCAACCAATCCGCTCGGTGTCGCAGCCCCATGGTGCCTCCGGATGAGTATCTTGCGGCCATATCGTTATCGGATTACAGTGGATAGCATCGCCTTCTCGTAACTGGTAGACGATGGTGTAATAGAGTCACCATGGAGATAGTAGTCCAGCATGAGACGACCTATCGGGACGGCGTAGGTGGCACCGAAGCCCCCATTCTCCACCATGACAGCAATGGAGACCTTGGGGGACTCCATGGGTCCAAATCCGAGGAAGAGAGAGTGATCCTTTCCATGAGGATTCTCAGCTGTCCCTGTCTTGCCGCAGATAGCATAATCGGAGAGGTTTGCCTTGCGACAAGTTCCCCCTGTCACCGCCATACGCATGCCCTCAGCAATCACTTGGAAATACTCAGATCGGATCCCTGTCTCCATACGTTCGACGTAGAGAGAGTCCTGCGGCATACCATTGATCTCCTTCACCAAGTGTGGGGTATAGTAATGCCCTCTATTGGCAACGATAGCTCCGAAGTTGGCAATCTGCATGGGTGTAGCGAGGATCTCGCCCTGTCCGATCGAGATGGAGACTATAGAGCTGGAGGTCCAGCGACCATTGTGGATCTTGTCATAGACCTCAGAGTTTGGGATATAGCCACGGCTTTCTCCGGGCAGATCGACTCCGGTCTTATGTCCAAAGCCCATCTTGACAATGTAGTCTCTCCAGTGATCAAAAGCTTCTTCCACGGTAGCATAGCGCGACCGGTCGTCGAGGAATGCGCGCAAGCCCCAGCAGAAATAGGCGTTACAGGAGGTGGCGATAGCGTGTCTGAGATCCAGCGGCGAGCCGTGCCCGTGGCAGCGAGGACGCCCTCTCAAGAGCGGGTATCCACGATAGCAAGAGTACATCGTCCCCGGAGTGATACACCCCTCCTGTAGATAAGCTGCCGCTTGTACTGTCTTGAATGTCGATCCCGGAGGATAAGCCGCCTGCGTCGCACGATTGTACAGCGGCTTACTTGGGTCGGTGACTAACTGCTGATAGTTTCGGCCTCGCTCCTTACCAACAAGGCGTGCAGGGTCAAACGATGGTGAGGAAACCAATGCTAGCACTTCCCCGGAGCTTGGCTCGATCATAACGATCGCCCCACTCTTTCCTTGCATCAGCTTCTCGCCATAAGCCTGTAGCTTGATATCAATGCTGAGCTTTAGATCATGCCCGGAGGTGAGCTCTTGATCATACTTTCCCTCCTCGTACTGACCCTGCACCCGACCATGGACGTCTCTGAGGAGGATTGACGTCCCTTTATTTCCTCTTAGGAAGCGCTCATAGCTCTTCTCCAGTCCGGTTGTGCCGGCATAGTCACCGGGTGTGTAGTAGGGGTCTCGCTTGATATCCCCGGGACCAACTTCGCCGATATTCCCCAGCAGAAGTGCCCCTGCAGTGTATCGATAAGCTCTGGAGGTGTGATGCTCTATGAGGAGACCAGGAAACTTGTAGAGCTGCTCCTCCAGCAGACCCGCCTCGACTGAGGTAATCTGAGAGAAGAGAGTCTGCGGGACAAAGGGCGAATAGCCTCTATTGGACTCCCGATCCTTTACCTGCTCCAGCCGATCACGAAAGTCCTGGAGATCGATGTCCAGTATATGACAAAAGGCAAGACTATCGAAGTCCTCCATCTGACGCATGATGATCTTTGCATCAGCCGTTGCGGTATTATAGACGACAAGACTATCGTTGCGATCTCGCATTAGTCCTCGTGATGGGTACAGGGTCCGGTGATAGAAGGCAATATTCTCCGCTGCGAGCTTATACTCCGGCGAGAGGACCTGGACGTAGAAGAGTCTCGCCACATAGACGATCACCACCAGCGTCACCACCCCTATGATGATATAGCTGCGCTCACTATACCGACTCCGCGACCTACTCATCCCCTCTTACGCGGCATAAAGAGTGCATCAAAGATCATAAAGAGCAGCACCGTTATCACAACGGATCCGCCTATGTACGGTAATGTGTGAACCAATAGTCCTGTGGAAAAGAACTCAAGGAGGAATATTGTACTGATCTGTACCAACGTGAGCGTTAGGATGAAGAGAAGATAAGCACCGGCACCCATTAAGCGAGGAGTGATGAGCGGATTCTCTTCGTCCGCATTATCTAGATCATCCTTGTCCACTAACCCTCTAAGAAGCTTCGGACGCAGGTAAAGCGTCAGAGCAGAAGAGGCCATGTTGAGTCCCGGAGTATTCATCATCAGGTCGATAAAGAGTCCAATGCAGGCAGCGACAAGAGTCAGCACCCACGGTTCCGTGCGATATGGCATCTTGAAGAGCGGGTAAAGATAAAGGATCGGCAGGAAGTACTGGAAGAGCAGGAGATGATTGAAGAGCACCACCTGCAGGAGCAACAGCACGAGGGTTAGGATCCCAAGCCTCAGGGTGTACTTACTCATACGGATCTTCTATCGGTGACAGGTTCTTCGACGGCAGTTCGCTCCTGACGATTTTCATACTGCAGGACGTACACATACTTGAGATCGGCAAAGCGAGTAGATAGCTTCACCCGATAGGCAAAGAAGCTGTCATCAGGCGACTTCCCGAGACCGACTATGGTCCCGATGGACAGACCGGAGGGGAAAGAGGCCGAGTACCCGCTCGTAAATACAGATCGCCCCGGCTCCAGAGACTGATGCTTGGGGATATTAGTCAGCAGCGAGTGATCAATGTCCTGACCGTCCCACTTCAGCACGCTGACGAAGTCAGAATCCTCCACCTTACAACTCACCCCGAAGGTACTATTGATTACCGGCACAACTCTCGAGTAGTGGTCGCTCACCGCCTGCACAATACCGACCACCCCATCTGTACTAACGACTCCCATGTCCACCGCAACGCCATCAAGCTTGCCGATATCGAGTGTCAAGTAATTACTCTTGTCGAAGAGAACCATCCCCACGACCCTGCCCACTATGTAGTGGTAGGGAAAGGGTCTCTCGAGGGTGTCACGTCCCAGACGCTGCCATGAGAGAGAGTCGACCGAGAGTCGCTCCAGCTGATTGTGTAGCCGTAGCACCTCCCGCTCCAGCTGAGCATTCCTATGGAGCAGCTCCACATTAGCCTCCTCCAGGCCGGTGTACGCACGTATGGTCTGTGCCGTCTCCATCACCCTGCCGGTGAGGTCGTTGGCAGAGCTCAGTATGACACTGGATCGGTACCTACTACCACTGAAGAGAAGCGCAAGAGCGATCACCTCCAGGAGTAGGAAGATCAGAAGATGTCTCTTGGACCGGAGAAATTCGATGAGGCGATCCATTAAGACGTACGACTTGAGAAGGACCCCGCCCTGCCAAACCTGACAGCCAGAGGGATCCTGTATGAGTTACTTAAAGAGGAGTGTGTACTTATCTGAGTTCTGGAGGGCAATGTATGTGCCGTTGGCAACGGAGTATAAGGGGTCCTCAGCAATCTTAAAGGGGATCTGGAACTTGGACTGAAGTCTCTTATCCAACCCCTTCAGCTGAGCACCACCACCAGCCAGATAGATCCCGTTATTGAAGATATCGGCATACAGCTCAGGAGCAGTATCGTCCAGAGCGTTACCGATAGCGGTCTCGATCTTGGTGATCGACTTATCGAGGCAGGTCGAGATCTCGTGGTAATTGACATCCACTGTCTTCGGCAGGATGCTGGCGAGATCCTGACCCACTACCGTGTAGGGATCGGGCTCATCGTCCAGTTGCTCCAGTGCCGAGCCTACATTCTTCTTGATCTCCTCAGCAGTACGCTCTCCGATACGGATACCGTGCTGGACCTTCATATAGTCCACGATATCGTTGGTGAATTCGTCACCAGCCACCTTGATTGACTTATTATTCACGATGCCACCCAGCGAGATCACTGCGATCTCCGTCGTGCCACCGCCGATATCTACGATCACGTTACCGGTAGGCTCCATCACATCGATGCCTATACCGATAGCTGCAGCCATTGGCTCGTGTATAAGGTACACCTCATTAGCCCCGGCCTTCTCTGCCGCATCGCGCACAGCTCGTATCTCTACATCCGTGCTGCCTGAGGGGACACAGACGACCACCTTAAGCGAAGTAGGGAAGAAGTGTTTCTTAGTTGTCGCCATACGGATCATCCCGCGGATCATATACTCGCAGGCATCCAAATCAGCGACTACGCCGTCCTTAAGCGGTCGTACAGTAGAGAGATCGTTATTCTCCTTCTCGAAGCGACGATACGCTTCGGCGCCGACCCACTCGACCTTATCCGTCTTCTTATTGAGAGTCACATAGCTCGGCTGGTCGATGATGATCTTACCATCCTCTATGATGACCGTGTTAGCAGTACCTAAGTCTACGGCTAATTTCCTTGTGAGTGAGAAAAAGCCCATCCTATATCTTAGTAAAAAATTAGTGTCTAAAGTGGCGATGACCGGTAGTCACCATGGACATTCCGTGCTCATCGCAATAGCTTATGCTCTCCTGATCGCGTATCGACCCGCCCGGCTGGATGACGGACACCACGCCCGCCTCATGAGCTATCTCAACGCAGTCGGGGAAGGGGAAGAATGCATCAGAAGCCATGACAGATCCCTCGAGAGAGAAGCCCATCGCTGCTGCCTTGCTGATCGCCTGTCTCAGTGCCTCCACTCGAGAGGTCTGACCATAGCCGGCACCCAAGATCTGACGATCCTTGGCGAGGACAATAGCGTTGCTCTTGCAGTACTTCACTGCCTGCATCGCAAAGAGCAGATCACTCGTCTCGCTCTCAGAGGGAGTCGTGCGAGTCACCACGGTGAGATCCTTTGCCTGATCCACGAGCGTATCACGCTCTTGTACCAGGACACCGTCGAGGGCAGATCGGAACTGGAGGGGATACCTATCCTTCCCGATCTTGTCTCTCAGGATGATCCTATTCTTCTTCTGCGTCAGTAACTCCAGCGCTTCCTTGCTATAGTTGGGAGCGATGAGCACTTCGATGAAGAGCTTATGGAGCTCCTCTGCAGTAGCCAGGTCCACCGGTCTATTGAGCACCACGATGCCGCCAAAAGCCGACTCCGTGTCACACGAAAGGGCAGCCAAGTAGGCGTCGCGTATAGTCTCACGGACCGCAAGACCGCAGGGAGTATTATGCTTGACGATGCCACAAGCAGGCTCGTCCATCTCCTCGATCATGTGGACAGCAGCATCCACGTCCAGGAGGTTATTGTAGCTGATCTGCTTCCCGTGGAGGTAGTCGAAGCGCTCCTCGAAGCCCCTACCATAGTAAGCTGCACGCTGATGGGGATTCTCTCCATACCTCATCGACTGGCACCCCTCCATCGAGAGGGCAAAACAATCCTGCGGGAGGAGATCATCCGACTCCTCTGCCGGACCATCCAGAGAGAGGAAGTAATCATGGATCGCCGTATCGTAGGACGAGGAGACCTCGAAGGCAGCTCGTGCGAAGTGTCTCCTCTGCTCCAGTGTCGTCTCACTATCCTGCTCTGCGAGCAGGGCAGTAAGCTCATCGTAATACTTAGCCGATGGGATGATCACCACGTCGGAGTAATTCTTTGCCGCTGCACGGATCAGTGAGATACCGCCGATATCGATCTTCTCAATGATGTCCTCATGCGAAGCGCCGGATGCTACAGTGTCCTCAAAGGGGTAGAGATCCACGATCACCAGGTCTATCGGATCGATGTCGAAGCGGCGGCAGTCCTTGTCATCCTGCTCATTACCACGACGAGTCAGGATACCACCAAAGACGACCGGATGGAGCGTCTTTACCCTTCCCCCCAGGATGGATGGAAGACCGGTTCGATCCTCCACCTTGGTACACGGGAGATCCAGGCTGGTGACATAGTCATAGGTGCCACCGGTGGAGAGGATCTCCACACCGCTCTGTCCGAGTTGTCTCAGGAGCTTCTCCAGCCCCTCTTTGTGATATACCGATACAAGCGCTCTGCGGATAGGCTTGCGACTCTCTGCTGATCTTGTCATTATGTGGATCGTGATTTTATTCTCTATTCAGAAGCAGACAAACTTACATAAAAAAGGACAACTTAGGGCCCTCCTCCGACTGCTCTGCCGCCTCTCTATTGTATGATATCTCCCCACCGAGTCGAGCGATGGGGTTTCTGTAGCTGGTCGCCAGACCGCCGGTAGAGGTCTCCTTATACAGGCTCGGGAGGTCGTGTCCTGTCTGACGCATCACCTCGACCACCTGGTCGAAGGAGACCCGGTGAAAGCCATTGGAGAAGGAAGCGTAGACATTCGCATCCAGTGCTCTTGCTGCCGCAAAGGCGTTTCGCTCGATACAAGGGATCTGGACAAGACCACAGATGGGGTCACAGGTTAGTCCCAAGTGGTGCTCGAGACCCATCTCGGCGGCGTACTCTACCTGATTCAGACTTCCTCCGAAGAGCTGATTGGCGGCTGCGGCAGCCATCGAGCAGGCAACACCCACCTCACCTTGGCAGCCCACCTCGGCTCCGGAGATGGAGGCATTTGTACGACAGATCGCACCGAAGAGTCCCGCTGTCGCCATAGCTCTCAGGATCATCTTGTCCGGGATCTCCTTGGAGACCTTGAGGTGATAGAGAACTCCCGGCATCACTCCGGACGAGCCACAGGTAGGACCGGTGCAGACCTGACCGCCGCCTGCATTCTCCTCACTTGCTGCGAGGGCGTAGGCATATACAAGGCCGCGTGACTTGGTGGAGTAGCTGTAGTTATTGGCCTGGACGTAGTACTCTCCGGCCTTGCGGCGGAGATTGAGTCCTCCGGGGAGGATGCTATCATTGTCGAGCCCACGCTCCACTGCGGATCGCATCACCTGCCACGCCTCTCCCAGGTGATCCCAGATGGAGGCGTCCTCAAATCGCTCCACATACTCCCAGAGCGATAGATGCTCATCGAAGCAGTAGGCCAGGATATCCGTCATCCGACTATGGGGGTAGACCTCAGTCGCTCTACTCTCATCAAACTCTTCATTGGCAAGATCACCACCGCCGACACTGTAGACCGTCCATGAGTCGATGAGCTTGTCATCCTTGTCCAGCGCCTCGTAGTACATACCATTGGTGTGGAAGCGCTTGACCGTCTGTGGCTCCCACACTATCTCGGTAGGAGCTACCGGCTCAAGCACCTCTATGATGGCGACATCTGTCATGTGCCCCTTACCTGTAGCGGCAAGTGAGCCATAGAGTGTCACCCTAAATCTCGCCGGCGTACCACCACTCAAGCGATCAAGGAACATCAGCGCCGCCCGCCTCGGACCCATAGTATGGCTGCTCGAGGGACCTTTACCTATCTTGTATATTGATTTAATTGTCTCCATGAGTGATAGTTGCTTGTGAGAAAGGGAGTACACCCTCTACGACCTTACAAAGATAGCCCAATTAAACGACTTAACGGACTAGCCATGAAGCAAAACGGGCACAAAGAATATTAGGTCTCAACCCCGCAATTCACAGTCAATAATGGTACGTCTCTGGAATGGTGATAAAACAGCGAGGAACAGCTGAATATCAAGGAAATAGGCCCTGGCCCGAGACCAGCCCCAACACGCTGATCCTCACCACTCTATCTAATACCGATATTAGTGAAGTCTATTACCGGTATTAGTTGCGACTATTACCGGTAATAGATTTCACCCTAATTGGGAAGAGATAAAAAAGATCGAGAAAGTGTGCGAACACACTCTCTCGATCTGGGATCTGTCGGGATGAACAGACTCGAACTGTCGACCTCCACGTCCCGAACGTGGCGCGCTACCAACTGTGCTACATCCCGTACTCTTAAGTGGTGGCAAAGGTACACTTTTTTCCTCACACTTCAAGCCCCAAAGCGACTGTTTTATCCGGTCTAACGGGATTTTGCATAATCCACCACCGTCGTCCCCTTTCGAGCAATCGTCTCGATCTGAGATCGTGGCAACACCTGTATAAAAAAGAAGAGATCCCGGCACCGATGATCGGTGCCGGGATCTCTTAGTACTTAGGCGAGAGGCGCTTTTATGCAGCGTCTCAGGCTATTGCTGCAAGCTGCTTAGAGCTGGGGACCGGCAGGTACGAGGGACTTACCGTGGTCGTTGGTCTCAAACTTCTTGAAGTTCTTGATGAAGCGACCGGCGAGGTCCTTAGCCTTCTCCTCCCATGCAGCCTCACTGTCGTAGGTGCTGCGCGGATCGAGGATATTAGAGTCTACGTTGGGCAGCTCTGTGGGGATCGTGAGATTGAAGTAAGGGATCTTCTTCGTGGGTGCATTCTCGATAGAACCATCGAGGATAGCGTCTACCATTGCACGGGTCTGCTTCAGAGAGATACGCTTACCGGTACCATTCCATCCCGTATTGACGAGATAGGCCTTGGTATTGTGAGCCTTCATCTTCTTGACCAGCTCCTGAGCGTACTTAGTGGGGTGCAGAGTCAGGAAAGCTGCGCCGAAGCATGCTGAGAAGGTGGGGGTAGGCTCGGTGATGCCACGCTCTGTACCAGCCAGCTTAGCGGTAAATCCGCTGAGGAAGTAGTACTGAGTCTGAGCGTCGTCGAGGAGAGAGACGGGAGGCAGTACACCGAAGGCATCAGCGGTCAGGAAGATGACGCGCTCTGCGTGACCGGCCTTGGAGACCGGCTTCACGATGTTGTCGATGTGGTAGATCGGGTAAGAGACACGAGTGTTCTCGGTGACAGACTTGTCTGCGAAGTCGATCTTACCCTCCTCGTCAAGAGCAACGTTCTCGAGGAGTGCATCACGACGGATGGCACCATAGATGGCAGGCTCACCCTCCTTGCTGAGGTTGATCACCTTGGCGTAGCAGCCGCCCTCGTAATTGAAGACACCATCGTCATCCCATCCGTGCTCATCGTCACCGATCAGGAGACGCTTGGGATCAGCGGAGAGAGTGGTCTTACCGGTACCGGAGAGACCGAAGAAGATGGCGGTGTGCTCGCCATTCATATCGGTATTGGCAGAGGAGTGCATCGAGGCCATACCACGACGGGGGTTGAGGTAGTTCATGTAGCTGAACATACCCTTCTTCATCTCACCACCATACCAGGTGTTGAGGATGACCTGCTCGCGGCTGGTGAGGTTGAAGACAACAGCGGTCTCGGAGTGCAGACCGAGCTCCTTCCAGTTCTCCACCTTAGCCTTGGAGGCATTATAGACTACGAAGTCCGGCTCACCAAAGTTCTCCAGCTCCTCCTTGGAGGGACGGATGAACATGTTGGTGACAAAGTGTGCCTGCCAAGCCACCTCGACGATGAAGCGGATCTTGACGCGAGTGTCCTCATTAGCACCACAGAAAGCGTCCACGACGTAGAGCTTCTTGTCAGAGAGCTCGTCGGTGGCAAGCTTACGCACTACATCCCAGGTCTCCTTGGAGCAGGGGTGGTTGTCATTGTGATACTCCTCGCTGTCCCACCAGATGGTATCCTTGGAGGTCTCGTCTACGACGAAGAACTTATCCTTAGGAGAGCGACCGGTGTAGATGCCTGTCATTACGTTGACAGCACCCAGCTCGCTCACCTGACCCTTCTCGTAACCCTCGAGAGACGGATCGGTCTCATCCTTGAAGAGACGGTCATAAGACGGGTTGTGGATGATCTCCTTGACACCCTTGATGCCGTACTTGCTTAAGTCGATGTTTGCCATAATTTAATGTTGTGTTCGTATAAAGTTTATCTTCTTTCTTACACTCTACTGATAGCCGCAAAGGGGAGTAATTGATCTCCACTCACATCCCCTTATTGCACGACAAAGGTAATCTAAAATAGTAGCTTAACCAAGGATTTAGCGAATTATTTCATCAATACAACTCCGTTGCATTTAATTTACTCTTTTATCACCTCTGTCTCCATACGAAGCAAAGGGCACTAATCAGTGATTAGATGCCCTTTGCAAGTGCTATCCCGGACCTTGTGTTACTTGAATTCGTCCCAGCTCATAATCTCTATTTCATCCACGTCCTTTGCACAGAATGCCTCGATGAAGGAAGCAGCGAGACGAGCATTGGTCACCAAGGAAATATTGTGATCAATGGCTGCACGACGCAGCTTGTAGCCGTTGGTCAGCTCTCTCGGGGTGAGGTTTTTATTTATATTCACCACGAGATCGACGGTGTGATCCCGCACCAGGTCCAGCGCCTGAGGCTCCTTACCCTCGTCGCTTGGCCAATGGCAGAGCTCAGCAGGGACGCCATTTTCATTGAGGAAGCGACAGGTGCCCTCGGTAGCATAGATCTTGAGGCCGCGCTTGATCAACAGACGGGCAGGCTCAAGGAGATCCACTTTTTGCTTAGCTCCACCGGTGGACATCAGCACGCCTCTCTCAGGGATCTTTTGCCCTACGGCAAGCATCGACTCGAGGAGTGCCTCGGAGGGGCTGTAGGAGATACAGCCCACCTCTCCGGTGGACATCATATCCACTCCCAGGACAGGATCGGCTCGCTGGAGACGAGAGAAGGAAAACTGAGACGCCTTGACACCGACATAGTCGAGGTCAAAGACACTCTTCTCCGGCTTGTCGTACGGCTTGCCAAGCATGATCTTCGTCGCCAGAGTGATGAGGTTCATCTTGAGCACCTTGGACACGAAGGGGAAGGAGCGTGAGGCTCGGAGGTTACACTCTATCACCTTGATCTCATTTCCGCGAGCGAGGTACTGCACGTTGAAAGGTCCGGAGATATTGAGTGCCTTGGCGATCTGGCGGGTGATGCGCTTGATGCGGCGCACCGTCTCGATGTAGATCTTCTGTCCGGGGAATTGGATGGTGGCGTCGCCGGAGTGTACGCCAGCGAACTCGATATGCTCACTGATCGCATAGGCAACCAGCTCGCCCTTGTCAGCAACGGCATCCATCTCGATCTCCTTCGTATTCTCCATAAAGTCGGAGATCACCACCGGGTGCTCCTGCGAGACATCCGAGGCAAGACGGAGGAAGCGCTGAAGCTCCTCCTCGTTGGAGCAGACATTCATCGCTGCACCACTGAGGACATAGGAGGGACGTACCAGCACCGGATAGCCGACCTTATCGACAAAGTCCTTGACATCGTCGAATGAGGTGAGCTCGCTCCACGCCGGCTGATCGATACCGAGACTATCGCACATCTCAGAGAACTTGTATCGATCCTCCGCATGGTCCACATCCTCCGGCTGAGTGCCGAGGATCTTGCAGTCGCAGCGGTGGAGTCTCATGGCGAGGTTATTGGGGATCTGACCACCTGTCGATAGGATCGTGCCGTGAGGCTGCTCCAGATCAATGATATCCAGCACCCGCTCCAGCGTCAGCTCATCAAAGTAGAGCCGATCCGACATATCGTAGTCGGTGCTGACCGTCTCAGGATTGTAATTGATCATAATGGAGTGGTAGCCCTCCTCCTTGATCGCCTTGAGAGCAGAGACACCACACCAGTCAAACTCGACCGAGCTACCGATGTGGTATGCCCCTGAGCCAAGGACGATCACACTCTTGTCCCCATCCTCAAAGGAGACATCGTGACGATGCCCATCGTAGGTCAGATAGAGGTAATTGGTCTTGGCAGGGTACTCCGCTGCGAGCGTATCGATCTGGCGCACCACCGGGGTGACACCCATACTCTTGCGCAGCTCTCGGACCTCCAGCTGAGCGGCATCCATATCCTTGATCGTGTGCTTGAGCACCGCACGTGCGATCTGGAAGTCGGAGAAGCCCTGCACCTTTGCCCTCCTCATCAGTTCAGGTGAGATGTCACGGATCTGTGACAGAGCCTCCAACTCCTCAGCGGTATCGATGATATTGCGAAGCTTGTGGAGGAAGAACTTGTCGATCTTCGTCAGATCGTGGATCTGATCAATCGTATAGCCGGCTCGGAACGCCTTACTGATGACAAAAATGCGGTTGTCAGTAGGCTCCCGTAGAGACTTATCTATGTCCGGGATGACCAGCTCCTTATTCTCGACAAAGCCGTGCATGCCCTGACCGATCATCCGGAGTCCCTTCTGGATCGCTTCCTCAATGGTGCGACCGATCGCCATAATCTCGCCTACAGACTTCATACTGGAGCCGATCTCACGCGACACGCCGGCAAACTTGCTGAGGTCCCATCTGGGGATCTTGCAGACGACGTAATCGAGTGCCGGCTCAAAGAAGGCAGAGGTGGTCTGCGTGACACTATTCTTCAGCTCATGGAGTCCGTATCCCATACCGAGCTTGGCAGCCACAAAGGCAAGCGGATAGCCGGTGGCCTTAGAGGCGAGTGCCGAGGAGCGGCTCAGGCGAGCATTAACCTCGATAACGCGATAGTCCTCACTCTGGGTGTCCAAGGCGTACTGGACATTACACTCCCCCACTATGCCTATATGGCGAACGATTCGGATGGCAATGTCGCGGAGCTTCTGAAACTCCGAGTTAGTCAAGGTCTGTGAGGGAGCAACGACGATACTCTCACCGGTATGGATACCGAGCGGGTCGAAGTTCTCCATATTGCAGACCGTGATGCAATTGTCATACTTATCACGCACCACCTCGTACTCGATCTCTTTCCACCCCTTGAGGCTCTTCTCCACCAATACCTGTGGAGAAAAGGAGAAAGCGCGCTCGCAGAGAGCATTTAGCTCCTCCTCGTTGTCGCAAAACCCACTCCCCATACCACCGAGGGCGTAAGCCGCGCGAATGATGACAGGATAGCCGAGCTTCTTAGCAGCCTCGCGGGCATGCTCGATATCCTCACATGCCTCGCTGGATATGGTATGGACCCCGATCTCGTGCATACGATCGCTAAAGAGCTCCCTGTCCTCCGTGTCCATGATGGCCTGCACGGGTGTTCCGAGGACCTCTATATTATTGTCCCGGAGGACCCCCTTCTCGTAGAGGGCGACACCACAGTTGAGTGCTGTCTGTCCTCCGAATGAGAGCATAATGCCATCGGGACGCTCCTTCTTGATCACTCGCTCAATGAAGTAGGGAGTGACGGGGAGGAAGTAGATCGTATCAGCAATCCCCTCCGACGTCTGCACCGTGGCGATGTTGGGATTGACGAGGACGGTATGGATTCCCTCTTCCTTGAGAGCCTTCAGGGCTTGAGATCCGGAGTAATCAAACTCGCCCGCCTCGCCGATCTTGAGGGCACCGGACCCGAGGAGGAGGATCTTCTTGTATTTCTTTACGTTCACGAGTTTAGGAGCTTAATAAAGTCATCAAAAAAGAATTCGGTATCCATCGGGCCTCCGTGGCACTCGGGATGGAACTGGACCGCGAAGTACCTCCCGGACTCGTGGATGATACCTTCGTTGGAGCCATCATTGAGGTTCTCAAAGTAGGGACGCCAACCGTCAGGCAATGTATCGCTATCTACGGCAAAGCCGTGATTTTGGCTGGTGATAAAGCACTTATCTGAGCCACAAAGACGTACCGGCTGATTGGCTGAGCGGTGACCAAACTTCATCTTCTTCACCTTGGCACCGATGGCAAGCGCCATGATCTGATTTCCCATGCAGATTCCCGCTATAGGCTTTTCACCGCTCTCAATGACCTGTCTTACATGGTCAATGAGGGCGGTGCACTGCATCGGGTTACCCGGTCCGTTACTAATAAAGAGTCCATCATAGTCCATCTCTGTGAAGTCATAGTCCCAAGGAACGATCGTAAGGTCGACATCCCGGTCGAGGAGCATCCGGACGATATTCTCCTTAGCGCCACAGTCCACGAGGACCACTCGCTTGGCACCACTCTTGGATAAATGTATCACCTCGGGAGTGGAGACCTCAGCGACAAGATTGACTTCGTCGGTCTGGAAGAAGTCTATATCCTGATCATCCACCACCAGCTTACCGATGAGCGGACCATGGTCACGGATCTCCTTGGTGAGCTCCCGCGTGTCGACACCGGAGAGACCGACCACACCATGACGCTCGAGAGCATCTGAGAGAGACTCTGCGGCATTCCAGTGCGAGTAGTCATCAGTATAGTCGTGGACGATGAGAGCCAGCGGGTGTAGCTCACTACTCTCGAGATAGAGAGCCAGATTGGTGGCAGGATCTACATCCTCCGGAGGGAATCCGTAATTGCCGATGATCGGGTATGTGCAGACAAGCATCTGACCCATGTAGGAGGGGTCGGTGAGTGCCTCGGGATAGCCGGTCATGCTGGTATTGAAGACAACCTCTCCGCTGACACTCTTATCAGTGGCACCGAAGAGAGTCCCCTCGTAGCAGGTCCCGTCCTGTAAGATGAGCTTACCTTTCTTTTTCATGGTCGCTATATGGTTTCGTGTATCTCTTATCTTCTGTAGTCCTCTTCGTAATAGTCGATGAAGGCTTGATTAACTAAGCGCATACCACCCGGCGTCGGGTAGTCTCCGGTAAAGTACCAGTCCCCTGGATTGTCCGGGATCGCCTTGTGGAGACCCTCGATACTCTGGAAGACAATGTCTATCGGACAAGTAACCTCAGCGGGTCGCATCAGCTTGATCATCTGTTGATTGAGTTCCTCGACAGTGAAGGGCTCGTAGATCTCCTTGACAAAGTTGGTTCGTCGCACCTCCTCGCTCCCCATGAGGGACTTGATCCTCTCATAGAGCTCGCTGATTCGATCCTCCATCCCACGCTCCTCATGGAGTGCAATAGCCGCACGGAAGGCGACAAACTCCTCCATCCGGCTCATGGCGATACCATACCAGTCCGGGTAGCGTATCTGAGGAGCAGAGCTGACGATCACCATCTTGCGCGGTCCGAGTCTATTGAGGATGCGGATGACACTCTCCTTGAGGGTCGTCCCGCGGACGATGCTGTCATCGATCACAACGAGATTGTCCTCGCCACGGCGGATCGAGCCGTAGGTGACATCATACACGTGGGCAGCCAGTTCATTGCGTGATGCCCCCTCTGTGATGAAGGTCCGCATCTTGATATCCTTTATCGCCACCTTCTCCGAGCGGATGCGCTTCCGGAGGATATCGCGAATCCTCTCCGAGTTCCTATTCTCCGGCATCTCCAGCAGCTCCTGTTTCCGTCGGTCGAGGTAGTCCTCAAGTCCCTGAAGCATCCCTTGGTAAGCCACCTCGGCGGTATTGGGGATAAAGGAGAAGACCGTATTGTCCAGATCATAGTCCACCTTCTCAAGGATCTCCGGCACAACAAAACTCCCGAGAGCCTTCCGCTCATGGTAGATATCAATGTCACTACCACGCGAGAAGTAGATTCGCTCAAAGGAGCACGCCTTATTCTCCTGCGGCTCGATCACCTGCTCCAGATGGACATTCTCTCCACTACGATCGATCGCAATGGACTGTCCTCTCTCGAGCTGATGCACTTTGTCGAAGGTGAGATTGAGCGTTGTCTGGATCACAGGCCGCTCGGAGGCGACTACGAAGATCTCATCGTCATAGTAGTAATAGGCGGGACGGATACCCCAGGGGTCACGCACCGCATACATCTCGCCACTACCGGTCATGCCGCAGAGGACATAGCCCCCGTCAAACATTGGGCCGCACTCTCTGAGAGGCTGCAGAGCATCGATATGATCCTCTATATCCTCCGTGATGTCCATCCCCTCAAGTCCCTTGGCCTTGCTATCCGCATAGCGGCGCTCCACCTCACGGTCGAGTCGATGACCGAGGAGTTCCATGAGCACGCGTGTGTCGGAGGTATCTCGAGGATGCTGTCCGCGAGCGGTGATATACTTGAATATATCCTTGACCGTGGTGAGGTTAAAGTTCCCGCACATAGCGAGCGTCTTAGCCCGCCAGTTATTACGTCTCAGCGCCGGCTGGAGGTACTGTAACCCTGACTTCCCGGTCGTGGAGTAGCGGAGATGACCCATATAGCACTCACCAATATAGGGGGCCGACTCAGCGTAGAAGCGGTCGTCCGCCTCCTCGTCAGAGATTGCCTCGTCGATGGAGTGATGTATGGTATTGAAGATCTCAGAGATAGCTCCTGATCCGAGAGCCCGCTCCCTGTAGAGGTACTCCGTACCCACAGGAGCCTGAAGCTTGACGCAGGCGACACCTGCCCCATCCTGTCCACGATTGTGCTGCTTCTCCATCATCAGGTAGAGCTTATTTAGACCATAGCGTCTGGTGCCATATTTCTCCCAATAATACTCGAGAGGCTTCCGGAGTCGGATAAGTACCACTCCACACTCGTGCTTAAGTTGCTCCATACCTGTATATGTGAGGCGCTTTATTGTTTTAGACTACTTATTATGCTGCAAAGGTAGAGAAAATAATGCCACTTTGCTCTCCCCGTCCAAGCTATCCCAGAGCAAATCCACCAAGCCCACAAGCCCCCTCAGACTAATATCGGTATTAGTAATCACTATAGTCGGTATTAGTCGACACTAATACCGACTATAGTTAGCTCTAATACCGGTAATAGAAATATCGGACCAATGCCTACTGAGAGTCAGACTTATACAAAACATCTCCCGGAGACTCCCATATCTGGGGCATTTGTCCGACAGACTGCGACGGTAAGTGGGAATATATGCGCCCAGAATACCTGTCCTATGAATTCTGCCCGAGAGATGAGAAGCACCAAACCCAATATATCGGATGAAGATTAAAAAATAGGTAATTTTGTGCCGATATGAGACTACGTACCTATATAATAGCCGGAGTTGTCCTCCTCATCTCTGCAGTCTGCTCAGCGCAGATTGCCACACCGGGCTCAAGCCCTATAGGGCTGGGGGGGGAGGTAAAGATGCGGAGTATGCTCCACCTGCCTGTTTCTCGACTCGGCACATTTGACAGAGACTCTGCTCTACTTGCGATGGAGGCAGCGGACAAAGAGTCTCTCAGGCTCTACCTCTTTGCACACAAGCAAGAGACGGATATCGACTTGATCCGATCGGGACATCACTCCACACTGAGCGATGGACGACAAGTGTGGCAGTATAGGGTCACATCGCCCGGTGCGCTGAGTCTGAGCTTCTTCTTCGATCGTGTGAGCCTGCCGGAGGGATCTCTGCTCTTCATATACACAGACGACGGCAGTAAGGTCCTCGGAGGATATGGTGCTCAGAATATCAGTCGCTCCGGGACCATCGCTACGCAGCCGATAGAGTCGGACGACGTGGTGATCGAGGTCCAGGCTCCCGCGGGCAGCAGTCCGTCGTTAAGGCTAAGCGAGGTCAATCACGGCATCCGACCACTCGACTTGCGCGCCGCCTTTGGCTCCAACTTTGGTCGCGCAAGCAGTGCTCTCACCTGTACACCTGAGGTAGTCTGTATGCCGGGACTGGATGAGATGAAGCGAGCCGTAGTCGTCGTGGTCATCAATGGCGAAGGGGTCGGCAGTGGCACCATGGTCAGTAATACCGAGGGGGGAAATACGCCCTACCTCCTCACTGCCGCACACGTGCTGTCTGTCAACTTCAAGCATATGAATATAGAGCAACAGGCGGAGCGCACGGTCGCGATATTCAATTATGAGTCCCCATCCTGCAGCGGAGAGGTGATGCCTGACCTTACGCAGTCAGTGAGCGGGGCCACTGTGGTGGGCTTCGACAAACCAACCGATGCCTGCCTCATCCGGCTGAATAACGTTCCTCCCGAGAGCTATCGTCCCTACTATATGGGATGGACGGCGGAGAAGCATCCGGGAGGCAATTACATCAATCTCCACCACCCTTATGCGATGACCAAGAGGGTCAATTACTACAATGGAAATGTGAAGGTCAACGTCACCTGTGAGACTGACCAACACTACTTCGATGACCATATGCACTACGAAGTGCCGGCGTGGGACGTGGGTACCACCGCCCCCGGATCCTCGGGATCACCGCTCATCGACAGAGCTCAGAGAGTCATGGGCGGACTGTCTGCCGGGAAATCCTACTGTAGCGTCAAGTCAGCCGACTACTTCTTCTCTCTCGCCAACGTCTGGGAGCAGAAGAGAGAAGCGACCGAGAGCATTGTCCGTGCGCTATCCCCAAGAGGGTCAGGCACGCTTACCTGCGACGGTCGAGACCCCTATGGCTCTCTGAGGAGTCGCGCACGTCGTATCACTCATGTCTCCTCTGCCCTGTCCGGAGACTCACTCTCCAGTCAGGGAGCACAGCTAAGCTCAGAGGTGATCCTCGGTGGTGCAGACGCCGTCGGTGAGCACTACCTCCTGAAGCCACACACCCAGCTCTACGGAGCTTATGTCATGCTGGATATGTCTCAAGTAAAGCCCAATGAGCTAGGGAGCGAAGACGTATCCATGGCCCTGGAGGTCTATACTGGAGGTGAGAGCCCCGCTGCGACTATCCCGGTGGATCTTAGCAAGATCATTCAGGGGACACTGAGTTCGCGACAGGATAATCTCAAGTATCGAGAGGTCTTCGTCTCCTTCCCGCAGCCGATCGAGCTGTCTGAGCGGGGAGAGCTGATCCTGGCTATCCCGACACAGTCACTGCCCAAGGGTGTCTCCATCCTCCATCAGCAGTACAGTGGAGCGGGAGGTCAGATGATGATCAAGTCGGGCAACAAGTGGACTCCCAGGACACTGACCAAGGGGACAATTGCCCTCTGGATGGATCCCCTTATCGGGGACCCTGAGGAGGATCAGGCAGAGCGGTCCTACCCTCTCTTCTCCCTCACAAGCACCTCCCCTGAACAGATCCTCCTGCAGCTCGCCGACAGAGTTAGCGAGACGGCAGAGCTAGGCATATACACCATCTCAGGGCAGAAAGTCTACACCGCCACCCTACCCTCCAAGTCTACCATCCTCGACAGACGGATGCTGGAGGGTCTCGGTGTCGTAGTCATCCATGTCACTGCGGGTAGCGAGCAACTATCCATAAAAGCACTATTCCCTGCCAACTAACACTACAGCATAAAAATGAGCAATACGTCTTTCACCTCACTTACCTCGGCCCTCACACTTGGCATCCTGCTACTACTCTCCTCCTGCGGAGGCAACAAGAGTGAGTTTAGGATCCAAGGGACTGTCACCGGCGCCGTCGGCAAGACGCTCTATCTGGAGCATCAGGGTCTCTCCTCGATAGATCCTCTCGACTCGGTCGTCCTTGACGAGCGAGGGAAGTATAAGATGAGTGCAGATGCCCCAGAGTATCCCGAGTTTTATCGTCTCAGGCTCGACAAGCAGGTGATCCCCTTCAGCGTGGACTCCATAGAGACGATCACGATCAATAGCGACGCCCAGAGCTTTGCCACCGGTTACACTGTGGAGGGCTCTATACCGGCCGAGAAGATCAAGCATGTCTGGCTGGCTCAGCTGGATGCTAATGTCGCCATGTCGCATCTGGTACAGAAGTACGATGCCGGTAGTATCTCCTATGCAGACTTTGCTCAGAACCGAGACAGCATCCTAAGCAGCTATAAGGACATCGCCCAGAAGGTAATCTTTGAGGACCCCAAGTCCCCGGTTGCCTACTTCGCGCTCTTCCAGCAGATCGACGGTAACCTTATCTTCAATATCTACGACAAGAAGGACTCCAGGATCTTTGCAGCTGTCGCCAATGTCTACGACACCTTCTACCCCAATAGTGAGCGAAGAGATCATCTGTACAACCTCGCCCTCCGCTCCATCGCTGTCGTGCGGCAGCAGGAGAGGGCAGCCAGGGAGATCGCCCAAGTGGACTCTCTGCCAAGTAAGGATGTGCGCCACATCGGGTACTTCGATATCACCCTTCCCGGTCTCGACGGTCAGGAGATCAGTCTCTCAGACGTTGCTAAGGGACACGTCACCCTCCTCAGCTTTACCTCTATGGACACAGACTGGAGCACGGCGTACCAGAGCCAGATAGCGAGCCTCTACGAGACTTACTCTCCGCGCGGTCTGAGGGTCTATCAGGTCAGCTTCGACACAGACAGCTATGTGTGGAAGAATAGAGTGGTCAACCAGCCATGGCACAACGTCCGGGACAAGGATGGAGTCTACTCCTCCCTCATCGGTCTGTACAACATAAGCTCAGTCCCCGCACTCTTCCTCATCAACGGCGATGGAGATATCGTGACAAGGGCAACCTCCTTCGATGAAGTAAGAGGGCTACTCAGCAGACTGCTCTAACCTGTCATCCTACAGTAAGAGAGTGTGCCCCCCCAACAGTCGGTGAGGGGCACACTCTCTTATTTTGACGTCAGAGAAGGTGACAATTATGTTCCCGAGTCGTCTTTCTTGTGGAGTCGCGGCTCCTCGGACGGAGAGTCTCACAGTCTGCATATTTGGCAAGTAAGAGACCGGAGGAGACACTCAGAGACTCCGTGAGACAACCTCTTCCGGTGGAGATGGTATATTTGCACCACTGACACTTCCGTGTACACCCGATCAAACGCAATGAGTTGAATGGTTTCGCAGCACTTTAATGCCTCGACCAAGCAGAAATATCTAAAAATGACGAGGATTTGCTTATTTTTGTCTCGGAAAGAAGGCTTACCCACTAATCAATCACGCAGACAACAGTTATATGAGCTACACCTTAGACAATATTGATATCAAAATACTGAGAGAGCTCCAGAAAAGCGGGAAGATAACTACCAAGGAGCTTGCGAGTCGTGTCGGGCTCTCTCAGTCGCCTGTCTTCGAGAGACAGCGCAAGATGGAGCAGGAGGGCTACATCAGCAAGTATGTTGCCATTCTCAATCCGGAGAAGACCGGCAACAACATCCAGGTATGGTGCAACATTAAGCTCAAAAAGCACGCACAGGAGATGGGGCAGGACTTTATGAATAAGATCATCGGCTTCGACGAGGTGGTTGAGTGCTACAACACTTCCGGTGACTATGACTTCATGGTGAAGATCCTGACCCACGATATGTCCGAGTACCAGAATTTTGTACTCAATAAGCTGGGTACGATCGATAGCATCGGCAGTCTCGACAGCGTCTTCGTGCTCGGGGTAGTCAAGCAGACATCTGCCATCCCTCTCCGAGACATCGACTAAGGGCGGAGACTTAGCATCAGCATCACGCCGTAAGAGGACTTACGGTAGGGATATTGGTGTCCGGTGACTAAGGGATTTCTTATCTCCTCTCTCCAGAAGCCTCTGATGGAGAGACTGCTCGAGCAGTGGTAGTCCAGCGTGAGCCTCATGCTGTGTAAGTCTAACCCACGCAGCCTGCTCTGGCTTTCGCTTCGCACACTTGCCTCCTCCAGCGATGTGTGGGTGTAGGAGTAGCTGAGATTGCTCTCTAGTGATGTCTGCGATGATGAGAGTATCGGGATACCCGATCTGATGAGCGGAGGGAGGGCAACCTGATATCTGACAGAGAGATCTCCACGTCGGTCGGTCTGTGTGAGGAGTCTCAGGCTCTCGATCAGGAGGGATCGGGAGTTGCTTAGGATATAGGCGGCCGAGAGCGTGAGCCCCTTACCGACTGTGGCGTCTACGCCGATCAGAGGACCAAAGTGGTCCGAGGTGGTGATCGTCTGTAGATCGTATGGACTCTCGGGAGTGGCATCACTTCTTAGTCGGTAGTCAGGCAACTCAAGCAACCCCTGATACTGGTGCTTGACGACCAGGCGCGGTGTCACAGACCGGATCGCATCGGAGAGGGAGGCGAGATCCAGCGTGATGAGCCAATTAGGAAGAAGGTTAAGCGACGAGGGGAGCCCCTTTTGCTCCTTGGGACTGACGAGGTAGTGCGATCTAAAGAGTCCAATAGCCCTATCCCTATCGTTATCACTCGCCAAGTCTCTCAGGATCTCCGCAGTAGCATCTTTCCTAAGACCAATGGTAGACATCCTAAGCCGTCCTGTCATATCTGCCCCATCGCCACTGACGCCACTACATATATAGGAGCGACTTCGGACCTGGCTGAGGAATAGATCCACGGTCACGCCACTGAGTGGACGAAGCCGAAGCTCACAGGCGAGGTCATCCTTGACGAAGTAGGAGGGGAGTCGACTAAGAGTGGGATCTTCCTTGATCCACTTGGATCTCATCGCATGATTGATCTCCTCAGCAAAGTCGCTTATCCCCAGCATATACCCGAGCGTGGGAGAGATCGCTCTCTCCAGATGCCCCACCCCGAAGACCTTGCCTGCCTCGGGAAGAAATCCCGGGATCGTACTACCCCCATAGCGACCATACTTCACCTGCAGTTCACCGGGACTCTTACGACTATCTCCCTGAGGAGCCAGTTGACCGAAGTTGTACCTAAGGAGGATATCCATCCGGCCATCGTTTCGGATCGTGTGCCCGCTACTCTCTTCCCCCACGATCACACCTCGTCTCCAGGAGTAATCCCCACTGTAAGTAAGACTTGCATAAGCCGGACGGAGGAGCCGATGACGCATCATGGGGGTGTGGAGAGAGAGGGTATACCTGCCCTGATACCTGTCTGTCGTACCGAGGGTAGCGATGGAACGTAGTATCTGCTCAGAGAATAGGCGGAAGGAGAGGTCCTTGTCTCGAAGCTCAATGCTGGATGGGGTGTCGTCAACGAGTGCGAGTGTGTTGCTGTGGATCGTGACCGAGCCAAAGGTCACAGGGGACCACTTCACCCCGAGAGATCGATCCCAGAGCCAGTTGCGATAAACCTGAGTGGAGTGTTCCATCTCTACTCCAGGCGTTGGGAGGAGGGAGGAGTCGTACACTCGGCTCCAGCCACTGTGGAGCCGTACATAGTCCCCGGTGCCGCTCTCTCTGAGGTAGTCGATGGTGGAGTGCATGCGCCGACTATTCTGATCCAGTGTCTGCGGATCTCGTCTTCGATGATGTGCTAAGTCGTAAGAGAGAGTGAGGTCGGACTTATTGCCTGCGGTACTACTCTCCGGTCTCACTCTCCAGTTACTCAGGCTTAGACGATCGGAGTGCTCATAGTATATCGGATCGCCTCCATTGTATGGCCGATCCGTATCATAGGGATCATAGCGGGGGGTACTTCTATTCTCCTGCAACGTGTATCTGACCGGAGCCTCTACTCCCCACCGCTTAGGCAGCAATTTACCTAACTCAATAATTGACTCAAGATCGAAGTAGGTGTGAGAAAGCGGTCTCTGAAGCCTCACATCACTCCTGATATCTCCATAGCCTGCACTCTGACTGCCTACCTTAAGGCTCGCTGACCCGAGGTCTGAGAGAGTGGCGCTGACATCGGTTAGCCATGCACCGCCCGACATCTGCCCTGCGCCGGATACCGACAGTTCATTGACCCAGACCTCTGCCGATACCCTCCTGCCACTCTTGTTTCTGACGCCTATCAGTATCGCCGTCACGTTACCCAGGGAGGGGTATCCCCGCAGTGAGACTCTCCCTCGGGAGTATACCAGACTTCGATCCTCACCGGCAAACGACTCCCGCTCCTCCTTCAGACTTATTAGTTCGCTGAGGTCTATCTGGAGGACATTGGCGGTGGGCCAGACGATATCCTGCAACTCCCCATTACTCATCTTGCTGTAGTCCCTCCGCGGCGTCACCTGTAGAGGATGGCGGTACTCATAGTAATTGGACGAAAAGTCCGACCCCAACCTTATGAAAAGCTCCAGATCCTGATCCCTCACATCTCCCTCAGCATGAGTATAGAGGACAAGCTGTCGATAGTGCCGAAGGTCAAGGTCGGTAGCTCGACAGACTGCCGCTGTCTCATCCTTAACCATATCCGGAATCGAGATCGCCAGCGCCTTCTCATCGTATCTCACTCGTGAGAGCGCCCCAGGGCGTCTGTCTCTTGCCACACCCCTCGGGGAAACGTACGGTATGGGAGAGCGACCCGAGTCCTCCTCCAGGCTGTGGGTCTGGAGGGTGATCTCCGCATTGGTCCGATCGGGATCTACAGTCGATGTGTAAGGTTGCCAGGGGGAAGAAACGAGCCTAATCGCAGCGCATCTAAGGTGAATCGGCTGCTCGAAGCGCCTCAGGGTGAGTCGCACTGCACTGATGTCCTGCATGCTGGGATGTATTCCCATGGTGGCATCGTACTTTGAGAGCGGAATGGTAAGCTTGACCCATCTCGAGGTTTGACTGCCATCCTCACGGACCACCACTTCGCCAGTGTACCACTTGCCACCAGGCTGAAGTTCCTCTCTGGAGAGCAACAGCTGATAGCGGAAGAAGCTCTCTCTCGAAGTGAGCACCCCATCTCCATCGAGATCCTCAGTGTCCGGAAGGTCGGTCCACGCCGAGGGATGCCCTTGGATGAGCCTTGGGAGTGAGTTTCCTTCCGTACCATTGATGTACTTGTACCTCTCCAGTATGCCTGCCTCAGCACGATCCCACCGCTCACCGAGGTAGAAGTGGTAGTCATCCCCTGATGGATCCTCCAGCGGAGAGCCGGGGAGAGTCACACCCCCCTTAGTCCAAGCGTCAGGATCAATGAAGGTCCGGAGGGAGCTGAGATAGTCGGCAAATAGCTCCTGCTCCTCACCGGAAGAAACTCCATCCAGTCCCACATCCTGACTCTCGATACCATCCGAGGAGAAGGAGCGAACCGGCGGGACTGACTCTGCCCGTCGACCATGGGGAGTGGTCACAGTCGGAAGACTGCTCTCAAAGTCCAGTGCACCATCCGGTATGATCTCCTCAGAGAAGCGGCCGAGGTCGATCAGCAGGTCTCCCTCAGGGACATCCTGTCCAGAGTAGTAAGGGTCTAGCAGCCATAGCTCAAGGGAAGTGATACGCTCCTTCTCCAGATCCTGTACCTCGAGTGGCGTGGCAATGGCAGCCCAGTTGTCAGTCGCCCGACTGAGCTTGGCGCCCTCGACCCAGCCCTCGGTACAGTAGTTATAGGGACCACGCTCATCGGGATAGTAGGACAAGTTAAGCATCTGAATAAACTGCGTACCCAGCTGATTGAGGTCCCGTCTCGGGAAGAGCTCCTCCATCCGATACTCTCTCACCAGAGGCTGACGTCTCATATCCTGCCGACGGGCGAGACTGACTGGCTGCCCGGGGGCTCCGTCCCTTACCAAGAGAGGGTCGACATTAAACCATGCCAAGTGTGCCCTGTGATCTGAATCGCTCTCACCAGAGGAGGAGAGCTGCCACCTAAGAGACGTGGTAAGGTCAACGGCACTACCCCCGTCCTCAAAGTCGTCAATGACTATCTGACCACGATCGCCAGAAGTATTGTAGTCTGAGATCAGATGAGCGTAAGCCATCCTGACCCTGAGCGAAGTGGGGAGATCGGGCGACACCTGACTGATCCCGGCAAGCCTCTGTGAGAGCCTCCTGGAGCTGTAATCGTAGGAGAGGTGAGCCCCAAGGATGGTATTACGGAGATCCTCCTGCTGGATACTCATCTTCTCCTCCCCGCTATCCTCTACGTAACCGTACAGACTGGTTCCGAAGGTAAGGTGCGAGACCAGTGCCAGCTCAGCCTCTACGCCGAAGAGGGACCTCCGCTTAATTTCCGTCTGCGACTCCAGCGGGATGGAGAGCTCGACCGGCTCCTCCGATGTACTAAGTATGGTCAGCTCCCCCTGATCATAGTCGACCTGATAGTCAGACCCCTCTATCAGCGTCCGACCACCCTGCACAGCGGTGATGCTCCCCTTAGGGATGCGGTGACCGATCCGGACTGAACCACTTGACCTGGAGGAGACCGCACCAGTTATCCTAAAGAGATCCAGATCCTGCCGTTCCCTGGCCTTTGTCCGACTCTCCACGTACAGGCTCTCGTAGGGCTTGTACCCCCGGGGAAGGGATCTGAATGGCTCTCTCCGAGGGATAAAAACGGTTCCCATCTCCTCGCTCACGGTCACACCCGGGATATAGTCAAACCTCCCATCACTGACTCCGCCCACCCCTCTGCTATCCTGCAGGTCCCATCCCATCCATCTCATCCAGGACTCACCGGACGGAGTCATCTCTGTCGGCACCCCGGTAGAGGGCTCGACATAGCTCAGCCTCACCTCCAGATCATCCGACCCCGTCAGACCACCTGAGCCACCTATGGAGTAGCCGTTCTTCATCATCAGAGGCCAGAGCTCCGAGGCGGGAGACTTATCACGATCTACCAGGAGAGCCGCCGAGATCTTCCCGGATGGATCGGCATCGAAGGACCCGACACGTATGATCCGCCCCTGATACTGATACTCATAGGCGACGGCGAGTCTCTTCGTGTCAGCGATGGGGAACTTCAGGGAGATAAAGCCAAGGAGACGATTGACCTCATAGCTCTCCTCATCCAGTCGTACGGCATAAGGGATCTCTACCTCATCACCGGAGCCCTGCCCCTCGGGGGGTGTCTCATCCTCCTTGCTCAGAGAAGTATAAGCAGTCACCTTATGCACCCGACCTCCATTGTCAGAGGTATTATCCGACTCCATCCAGACCGTGACCCGAAGGATCTTGATCTCGCTCGAGACGAGGGGGAGCCTCTTTAGCGCATCATCGTACTTTTGGGCAAAAAACTTCGAGAGGAAGAAGTGCTTATTGACTTCATAGTCCGAGCTCTTCAGCTCAAAGGGGTAGATCTGCTTCCCTCTCCTGACAGTCATACTCCTGACGTTGTCCCTCTGTATGGAGGTCAGGAAGCGTAACTGCAGCGGACCGATCCAGAGGTCCCCCGTGACCCCGAAGAGATTAGATGGCATCGAGATCAGAGGATTGTGGCTCCTGTAGTTGATATTACCCGCCTGCAGTGACTGTAGGAGCTCATACTCCGCTCCCTTATAGCCTAGTCGGAGCCTATTCTTGGATGAGCTCAGCCCCCGATCGGTATTATAGTCCAGGTCGAGAGAGAGCCGATCGCCGTAGCGTACACTGGTATGTAAGTTACCCTGATGCTCCAGGAGAGGGACAGATCTCTTGCGGTAGGCCTGAGGGAGGAGAGGATTGTCCTCCCATATCGTAGACTGTCCCACAGAGAGAGTGATCGAGCCACTGGAGGTGACCCTGAGCCGAGGGGGTGTGACCATCGCACTATCTCCCGACAGCTGGGCAGCTGCTGAGATAGGAGCGAGCAGTCCGAGCACAGAGAGCAGGAGTAGGAGACGACCCTTCATCAGCGCTCAGCAAGTTATTTAGATCATCTTCAGCCCCTTGCGGATGATATCATTGACACTCATCTCCGGATCCTCACGGATCAGCTTCTCGATGACCTTATGAGCCATCGCCTTCGTATATCCCAGTGTGACAAAGGCCTGCTCAGCCTCGTCCAAGACCTCTTTGCGGGCAGTCGGCGTAACGGTTCGGCTGACACTCATCTCCTTCGTCCCCATATAGTCTGCCATCTCAGTCACCACCTTGTCTTTCAGGTCAAGGATCGCCCGCTTGGCCGTCTTAGATCCGATCCCCTTGACGCTCTGAAGTGATCGGTCGTCTCCGGAGGCAATGATAGAGACCAGATCCCCAGCGGTGAAAGTACTGAGGATAAGTCGCCCCGTCGCAGGACCAATGCCGGAGACACTGGTCAGCAGACGAAATATCTGACGCTCGCTTAAGTCCATAAATCCGTAGAGCTCAAATGCATCCTCCCGGATCACCTCATGAACAAAGAGACGCACCTCGTCGGACTCCATTCGGTCCAGAGCATTGTACGTATTGAGGGTGATATTCAGCATATACCCAATGCCTCCCGCCTCTACGACGACAGCTGTCGGAGTCTTGGAGGACAATTTCCCATAGATATACTCAATCATGGTTGAAAGGTACCAAAAAATATGACTTCCCTTATTCTCGAAAAGAGTAATCGCGATAGAATCAGCCTTCATAGGTCGTCTGTCTCAAGACAAGAACGTGAGAGAGCCACACCTAACTGGCTATCAGCATGTAGGAGTCCACTAATTCTATTACCGGTATTGGTCGCATCTAATACCGGTAATAGTGTCAGCTAATACCGACTATAGATTTGACTAATACCGGTATTAGTCCGAGGGGTGCTTTGCCATGAGACGACACCGGCACTCAGGTCTTACGACGACAGCTTTTCCGGATGGAAGACCCTCTAAGCCGTCAGGGTTGCGGGGGGACCTCTTTTAGACTAATTTTGTGCCTACATAAGAGACCATACCATATATGAATAGTATGAATATAGAAGAGCTGTACCAAGTCTTCCTGCGTCATCCCTCCATCTGCACCGACTCAAGGCAGGTAGAGCAAGGGGACTTTTTCGTCGCCCTACCCGGCGAGCGGGTGGACGGAAATACGTTTGCCGAGGCGGCGCTAGAGCTCGGTGCTGCCGTGGCTCTGGTCTCAGATCCGGCTCTCGCCGAGAGGGACGAACGCTGCATCTACACCGAGGATACGCTCCTTGCACTGCAGCAGCTCGCCAAGAGACACCGGGAGAGCTTCAGGATCCCGCTGCTCGCCATCACAGGAAGTAACGGCAAGACCACGACGAAGGAGCTCTGCGCCGTCGTCCTCACTCAGAGGTACAAGGTACTCTATACGGAGGGAAACTTCAATAACCACCTCGGCATGCCGCTCACTCTCCTTCGTCTCACTGACCAGCATGAGATAGCAGTGGTGGAGATAGGGATCAATCACCCGGGCGAGATGTCTCCTCTCGCCGATATTGCCCGTCCGACCCACGCTCTGATCACAGGGATTGGGAAAGCGCACCTCGAGGGTTTTGGTTCACTCGAGGGGACGCTGCGAGAGAAGAGCATACTGGCCGAGAGAGCCTATGAGAGAGGGGGAGTCGTTTTCCTTAATCTCGATGACCCGCTCCTCCGAGAGCGCTGGTCTGACAAGGCTCAGGTGACCTACGGACTGGCAGATGGCTCATACGAGAGGGAGCCGGACTTCAGGGTGACGATCCTGAGGGAGCAGCCCTACCTGTCCCTCCGCATCAGCTGTAGCCTGGGAGAGCAGGAGGTGAGGACCCATCTCGTGGGGCGATACAATTACCACAATGTCCTTGCAGCCTTTGCCGTCGGGGTGACCTTTGGGCTCACTATGCCTACGATTGCCAACGCAATAGAGTCCTATACTCCGACCAATGACCGCTCTCAGGTGGTCAGGCTGCCGCGCCATGTCTCGCTGATTATGGATGCGTACAATGCTAACCCCTCCTCGATGCGGGCGGCCATTGAGAATCTCTTTACCGCACCGGAGCCGGCAAAGTTTGCCATCCTCGGCGATATGCTTGAGCTAGGTGAAGCATCAGACAAGGAGCACCGGGAGATTATGCGACTGTTGGAGGAGGAGCCAGAGATCACGACGCTCTATGTGGGCGAGACCTTCTGCCGGCTCGCATCGCCGGAGACAATGGCCTTCCGAGACATCGAGGGGCTTCGGTCGTTTCTGGAGGTGATCGAGGTTCCGGACGAGAGTATCTGGCTGCTCAAGGGGTCTCGTAAGATCGGGCTTGATAGGCTCAAGGACACACTAGCGATGAAGGCAGAGGAGGGGGCATCAGACTCCTACACGCTACCCAAGTCGAAGTACAGATACTAAACCCCTATGAGCCTTGACTTTTACGCTCTGCTACTAACTCTAGGAGCCGGGATGGCGACACCTCTCGGGGGCGCCATAGCACTCATCGGAAGGAGAGGATCTCATGAAGATCGGCTCCTCGCGCTGGGTATGGGGCTTGCCGGTGGTGTCCTCCTTTACCTAGCTCTGCAGGGCTTGCTACATGAGGCATGCGAGGAGCTGGTCTCACTCTATGGGGAGCGGGGGCATCTCCTTGCTCTCGGGGGCTTCGCCGGCGGCATGGCGGTGATGGCACTACTCGACAGACTGTTGCCCGGGAGCTCGCATCACACACACCACCACAACGGGGTGAGGGTCACTGAGGATGTCGAAGAGAATCGCTCTCTACTCATCTCCGGACTGGCGGCAGCAGTGGCGATCTCGATCCACAATATCCCGGAGGGAATGATGCTCTACCTGACGGCTACGGAGTCGCCGATGGAGGGGATCCCGGTGATGCTGGCCGTCGGTATGCATAATATCCCTATCGGACTCTCGATCGCCATACCCATATACTATGCCGGGTATGGGCGTATGAGGGCGCTGCTTGTCTGTCTCCTCTCGGGGGTGATGGAGCTGATCGGAGCGGTACTCGGAGCTCTCCTCTCCGCACCGATGGAGTCGCCCCTATTCCTTGGTCTGATGCTCGCTCTGATAGCCGGGATCATGGTCTACGTCTCTTTCGATGAGCTGATCCCCGCCTCATACAGCTACGGTAGGCGCCACGCTTCCCTCTTTGGGATCCTTTTGGGTCTGCTCTTCATGGGACTGACTATGGCTCTGACACACCACTGATCGTTATGGAAGGCAATTTTACCATCGCCCTGATGATGACCCTGCTCGCAGGGCTCTCCACCGGCATAGGCGCTATGATCGCCGTACTCTCCAAGCGAACCAATAAGTCGCTCCTCTGTGTCGGACTGGGACTCTCCGCCGGGGTGATGATCTATATCTCCTTCGTGGAGCTGTTGTCTCAGGCGCGGGTCTCTCTCGTGGAGACGTGGGGACCGGTGGGAGAGCTGTATGCGGTGCTGGCTTTCTTCGGCGGTATCCTGGCGACACTGCTGATCGACCTGGCAATCCCCGAGACGGAGAACCCCCACGAGATCCACGGCGTGGAGGAGATGGGTACCGGGGAGGATCACTCTATGGAGGGTCTGAGGAGGATCGGGCTGATGAGTTGTCTCATCATCACGCTGCACAACTTTCCAGAGGGCATGGTCACCTTCCTTTCCGCCCTTTCGTCCCCTACCACAGCATTACCAATAATGCTGGCAATCATGATCCACAACATCCCTGAGGGCATCTCCGTCTCCGTCCTGATCTACTACGCGACCGGGAGCCGCTCACGGGCAATGCTCCTCGGGGTCCTCTCCGGACTAGCCGAGCCGATCGGGGCACTGGTGGGCTACCTCTTCCTACAGCCCTATCTGACCCCTGCGCTACTCCACACCACCAATGCGGTCATCGCCGGGGTGATGATCTACATCTCGCTCGATGAGCTGCTCCCGGCGGCAGAGCGGTATGGGAAGCACCATCAGGCGATCCTGGGCGTGATCTCCGGCATGGCGGTGATGGCGGGGACACTCCTTGTATTGTAAAAAAGACTATACTTCCTCCTTTTTCCTAAATCTCCCTTATAATCAGACTTTGGGAGAGTTTCGAGGGGGCTTTTTGCGTATATTTGTGCCGTGAATGAAGGGCGTACCACACGTCCTCAACTCAAGAACTATGAACAATTTACTAGTGCGTCCTCTCAGGCTACGTGTCCTCATATCGCTCCTCGCTCTGCTGCTGACCTCAACACTGGGAGAGGCACAGGAATCTCTCCGCGAGGAGATGAAGGAGATCTCTATGGAGGGGAAGAAGGTGAAGGGTTTCCTGGTACCGGTGCGGACAGAGTACGGCGAGAGCCTCCCAACCGTGAACCTCGGACCGGTCTCTATCTATCGGGAGATGAAGTATGCTACCCCCGAGGAGCGCAGAGCCTATAACCGCCTGGTGAGAGACGTGAAGATCACCCTTCCCTACGCCAAGATGGTGAATGAGACAATGATGGAGACCTACGAGTATCTCCTAACCCTGCCCAATGACAAGGCTCGAGAGGCTCACCTCAAGCGGATGCAGAAGGAGCTCTACGAGCAATACAAGCCGGAGATGAAGAAGCTCACCCTCCGACAGGGCAAGCTCCTCCTAAAGCTGATCACGAGAGAGACCAATAGCACATCATACGAGCTGATCGACTCATTCCTTGGTGGCTTTGCGGCAGGATTCTGGAATATGTTTGCCAAGTTCTTCGGCGCCTCTCTGAAGGCTGACTATGACCCCTATGGAAAGGACGCTATGATAGAGCGGGTCTGTACGGAAGTGGAGTACGGACTGATCTAAAGTCACTCCCCAGGTAAAGGGAAGCGGTAATCGCATCCCTCTGCATACCTAGAGCATCCGAGAGCTGTCCGTCCACGAAGGAGGTGTCCCTTATGACACTTAGGACAGAGGCCTCCTTCATGGGGGATATTATCATCAGGTTTATCTGACTTAGAGGAAGAGCGGCGCTGCCGGTTCTTCTTTTTTGCTTTCTCCCCCGAGGGAGAGGGCTTCTCCTCCTCGATCAGGGCACTCATGGTGCGAGGATCACGGATCACCTCAGTTATCATCCGGGTGACCTTCTGCGTCAGGTCGGAGATGAACTGGCGGGCATCGTACTCTCCACTCTCGATCTGGCGCAGCTTCCGCTCCCACTGACCGGTCAGCTCCACACTCTTGAGCATGTCGTCTCGGATGATATGGATCAGCTCCTTACCGAGTGGGGTCGGAAGTAAAGCTTTCCGCTGCTTGCGGATATAGTCTCGACTAAGGAGCGTCTCGATGATAGCGGCGCGAGTAGAGGGGCGCCCGATACCGTTTTGCTTCAGTGCCTCCTTCATCTCCTCACTCTCCACCAGCTTACCGGCAGTCTCCATCGCCCTGAGGAGCGTCGCCTCAGTGTAGGCTCTTGGAGGGCGGGTCTGCTTCTCTTGCAACTCCGGTTTGTGCGGGCCCTGCTCTCCCTCTACAAAGGCGGGCATAATACCCGTAGGCTGCTCTTCGTCTCCAGACTCCTTGTCCTCGTCAGGTTTTACCACAGCCTGCCACCCCTGATCGGTGATCACTCGTCCGTTGGCTCTGAAGCGTACGCCCTCGACTGCTCCCTGGACTGTCGTCTGCTCGTACTGCATATCGGGATAGAAGGCAGCGATGAAACGTCTCGCAATGAGGTCGTAGATCTGCCTTTCCTCATTGGTGGTTAGCACCCCTACCTCGCCGGTCGGTATGATCGCATGGTGGTCGGTCACCTTACTATTATCCACAACGCTCTTAAGCTTCCGAAGCTTCTTATGCCCCAGTGGAGAGATTAGGTCGCTAAGCATCCGGTGATGCTGGTATAGGTTATTAAGGATCTCTGGACACTTGGCGAAGACATCCTCAGTGATATAGGTTGTATCCACGCGCGGATAGGTGACTAACTTCCGCTCGTAGAGTGCCTGGATCGTTCGGAGGGTCTCATCGGCGGAGAGCCCCAGCTTCTTATTTGCCTCGATCTGGAGGGAGGTAAGGTCAAATAGATGCGGAGGAGCTTCCTTCCCCTTCTTCTTCGTCACCTTTGTGACAGAGAAAGGCTTCCCGGTGATCTTATCCAATATCTTCTGCGCCTTGTCGACTGTACTGTAACGCCCAGTGGTGGTGGCAAAGGTTGTCTCCCGGTAGATCGTCTTGATCTCCCAGTAGGGCTCCGGGACGAAGTGCTCTATCTCCTCCGCCCTCTCGACGATAAGGGCCAGGGTCGGAGTCTGCACACGTCCGACAGAGAGCAGGCGACGGGAGTCCCCCGACCGATACTTAAGGGTATAGAGCCGAGTCGCATTGATCCCAAGGAGCCAGTCTCCGATCGCTCGCGTCATGCCGGCATAGTAGAGCCGCTCATACTCGGCAGAGTCGTGGAGGTGATCGAAGCCCTCCCGGATCGCCTCCTCGGTCATCGACGAGAGCCAGAGACGCCGGATCGGGACCCTACAGTCAGCCAGCTGGAGTACCCAGCGCTGGATCAGCTCTCCCTCCTGACCGGCATCACCACAATTGATCACCTCGTCAGCCTCGGATACCAGTCTGCAGATAACATCAAACTGGTGCTTGATGCCGCTATCCTTCTTCAGCTTGATCCCAAATCGCTCCGGCACAATCGGCAGGTGGACAAGACTCCACCGCCGCCACCTTGTGGCATACTCCGCCGGCTCCTTCAGCTCACAGAGGTGACCAAAGGTCCAGGTAACCCGGTATCCATTGCCCTCCATATAGCCGTCGTGTGTCTCATTGGCACCCAGGACAGCGGCAATGGAGCGCGCCACAGAGGGTTTCTCAGCGATACAGACCTTCATCCGATAGACAAGGGAAGGGATGGGAAAGACAGGTTCACACCGCTCTCCCATCCCTTTGTTTTTTAAATTAAATAGCTCAGATATCGAGCTGCTTGCGGATCGCCTCTACACGCTCGTCGCAGGTACGGCGTGCCTCGGTCAGTTGATCAGAATCCTTCGGAGAAGCATGCACCTCGATGTAAAACTTGATCTTAGGCTCCGTCCCCGACGGGCGGATAGAGAGCTTGGTGCCGCTAGCGGTAAAGAACTGAAGGACGTTGGACGTGGTGGGGAAGTCAAGTGTGTAGGTCTCGCCACTCACCTGATCTCTACCCTCCAGTGTGGAGTAATCCAATACCTCTGTCACCTGCTCGCCTGCAAGCTCTTGGAGGGGGTGATGACGGAAGTTCTTCATCATATCCTCGATCTCCTGAGCACCGGTTACGCCGGGACGCACCACGCTAATGGTCTTCTCGATGGAGTAGCCATACTCGAGATAGATTTTGTCGAGAAGCTGATAAAGGGTCATACCCTGCTCCAGTGCCCAGGCAAAGATCTCTCCCATAATGATACAGGCAGAGACAGAGTCCTTATCGCGGACGAAGTCTTCCCAGAGATAGCCGATACTCTCCTCACCACCACCGAGGTAGCGACGGGTACCCTCGTTTTGACGCATCACGCTGGCAATCCACTTGAAGCCGGTGTAGCAGTCGTAGAGCTCGACGTGACCAGCATCAGCCACATTACGGATCAGGTCGGTGGTCACGATGGTCTTGACGAGATAGTCACTCTCGGACAGATCACCGATCTCCTGATGACGCTTGATCGCATAGTAGGCATAGAGGAGGCAGGTCTGGTTGCCGGTGAGGAGGACATACTCGCCCTCATTATCCTTACACCCCACAGCGAGACGATCCGCATCGGGATCTGAGGCAAGGACAAGATCGGCATCCACCTGATGAGCCAGATCCAGCGCCATCTTCATCGCCTCAGGGTTTTCCGGATTGGGTGAGTCCACCGTGGGGAAGTCCCCATCGACCACCATCTGCTCCTTGACCGGATGGATGTTGTCAAATCCAGCAGCCTCCATAGCACGGACATTTATCTGGCTACCGGTACCGTGAAGCGGTGTGTAGACAATGCAGAGGTCGTGGTGAGCCTTGATCGCCTCGGGAGTCAGCCGAGTCGTCAGCAGAGCATCAATGTACCGCTCATCGAAGCTCTCATCGATGATCGTGATCAGATCCTCTCGTCCCTCAAACTTGATGTCACGTACGGAGCGGATCTTATTCACCTCCCCAATGATATTCTTATCATGAGGTGCGATGATCTGGGCCCCATCCTCCCAGTAGACCTTAAATCCATTGTACTCGCGCGGATTGTGAGAAGCGGTTACCATCCCTCCGCTCTGACAGCCGAAGTGACGAATCGCATAGGAGATCATCGGCGTAGGTCGGAGGCTCTTGAAGAGGTAGACCCGTATGCCATTGGCAGTAAAGACATCAGCCACGATACGAGCAAAGGTCGTACTATTGTGGCGTCCATCGTAGCCAACGACCACCTTAAGGTCTGCGTCCTCGCCAAACTCCTTGATCATATAGTTGGCGAGACCCTGAGTGGCAGCACCGATATTGTATTTATTCATACGATTGGTCCCGGCACCCATGATGCCCCGCATGCCTCCGGTGCCAAACTCCAGATCCCGGTAGAAGGCATCGACCAACTCCGTCGGATCCTCTGCGTCCAGGAGCCGTTGCACCTGACGGCGTGTCTCCTCATCATAGTCCTCAGAGAGCCACTTCTGAGCCCTCTCACGTGCTGAGGCGATTAAGCTTTCCGATACTGCCATAGCAATGTTTCGATTATAGTATGTGATTATTATATTCTTTCGTACTACTGACACCAGTAGTGTCACTCCAGTGGAATCAAAGGGAAGAGCTCCCTCGCTCGGGACCACCACAACCCATCCACACACAAATGTACCTTTTTTTCTCTACCCTCATAATCCGGTACAGACCTGTCGCGCCAAATCCGTATGGTGATGCCATCAAACTAATACCGGTATTAGTCCAAACTATAGTCGGTATTACTCAGCACTAATACCGGTAATAGTGAATGCTAATATCGGTAACAGAATTAGCGGATCACTTTATTCTGGAAACCAGACTATTGAGTTGATCTATATTCACCTCATAGAGACGGTCGGATTTAGATGGTTGGATCTATTGCATTTGCCCTGCCATTCTGCAGCAAAGTCCCATTCATTTCCTATAGACTGGTGGTGTATAGTGAACTAAGGAAGGCAAAAGGTTGCGGGCAATTTTGGGGAGCCGAGCGGAAAAAGTTAGATTTGCTTTGTGAGCGGCACAACAGGTCGCCGCCAAGTCATAGTTATATAAGAAACTCACCTACCATGAAGTCTGATCAGCACTGCACACTACGTGTCAGGGGTCAAGTCCTGGATCTCACCGAGGAGCCCGTCGTTATGGGCATCCTCAATCATACGCCAGACTCCTTCTATGCCGGGAGCCGTATCCAGGGGGAGGAAGCTGTCGAGGAGCGTATCGACAGGATCATCGCTGAGGGAGCCAAGATCATCGATGTGGGGGGCTACTCCTCCCGACCCGATGCGGACGACGTCTCTCCAGAGGAGGAGTGGCGACGGCTGCGTGAAGTGCTTACCGCTATACGTCGCCACTATCCCGATGTGATTGTCAGTGTGGACACCTTCCGCGGGGAGGTGGCTCGCAGGTGCATTGAGGAGGGCGGTGCCGATATCATTAACGATATATCCGGCGGACTAATCGACCCTGAGATGCTCCCGACGGCAGCACAGCTCGACGTCCCCTATATCCTGATGCATATGAGAGGCACACCCAAGACTATGCAGAAGCAGCTCCACTACGATGGTCGAGTCACCGACGGAGCTATAGCGGAGCTACTCAGTCAGCTGCAGAAAGCTAGTGAGCTGGGTATGAGGGACGAGAATATCATCGTAGACCCGGGATTTGGATTCTCGAAAAACACGGAGCAGAACTGGGAAATGATGGCGGACCTCGACAAATGGGGCGACCTTGGGTACCCACTTCTCGTGGGCATCAGCCGGAAGAGCATGATCTATAAGCTCTTTGGATACACTCCATTTGAGGCGCTGAATGGGACCACCTTCCTCAACACCTACTCACTCCTCCATGGGGCACACATACTGCGGGTGCATGATGTGCGTGAGTGCGTGGAGTGCGTACGTATGTATCAGGAGCTTCGCCGACTCTCTGACGAGGACGCCAAGCCGATCGACTAAGTAGTATCCTAATATGTATGGAGTGGCTATCCTTTAATTTCGTCGACGTACTCGACATACTTCTCTTTAGCGTCCTGCTCTACTATCTATTCAGGGCGCTGCGCAAGAGGGGCAATAGCACGCTCCTCGTCGGCATCATTACCTTCGTGATGATGTGGGTGCTCTTCTCCCGGATCCTCGGCATGCGCCTTATGGGGCGGATTATGGATTATATGATGGGGATGGGGCTGCTGGTGCTGGTGATCCTCTTCCAGGACGACATACGGCGCTTCCTCACCCTGCTGGGCTCGACGAATAAGTGGCTCTCTCCGGAGAAGATCTTCCGTCAGCGCAAGCGCGACCAGGCGAAGCAGCAGGAGGCCTCGTACATTGCGATGATGACCTTTGCCTGCCTCCGTATGGCGAAGAAGAAGGTGGGGGCGCTGATCGTCATCGAGAATAACGTCGACCTAACACCGATAGCACACACCGGTGAGCTGCTAAATGCGGATGTCAACTCGCGACTACTGGAGAACATATTCTACGAAGGGTCTCCGCTCCACGACGGAGCACTGATCATCCGGGATCGGCACATCCTCGCCGCCGCCTGTATCCTGCCTGTCGCCCATGGCAGCTCGCTGCCAAAGGAAATGGGATTGCGCCACCGCTCCGGACTGGGGGTAAGTCAGCAGTCGGATGCTCGCGTCATCATCGTCAGTGAGGAGCGCGGGGAGATCACCATAGCCTATCGCGGGGAGATCGTTCGCCAGGTCGACTCAGACGGTCTGCGCCGCTTCCTCTCCTCAGACTTCTCCGATCTCTCGACCATTGGACCGATACTGGCTCCGGCAGCAGCGTGAGATCTTGCATTGGGACATTAACTTTTTGATACAAAGAAATGAAAGGATTTATACAGTCTGAGGAGCCGATCCTCTCTCGACACACACAGTACGACCTCAATGACTCTCTTCCTTCCGGGATCGAGAATGTGGAGGAGCTGCTGGGGAATATTCTACTCACTACCCCATCAGCCTTCAATTCTCAGCCGGTCCGTATGGTCCTACTCACCGGGGCTGCGCACCGCCGTCACTGGGATCTGATCAAGAGTCTACTCATCGAAAAGATAGGCGAAGAGAAGTACGCCGACGGCACTGCAGATAAGATCCGTGGATTTCGTAATGCAGCAGGGACGGTGCTTTTCTTTGACGACGAAGAGGTAACGAGGTCACTTCAGGAGCGCTTCCCGACCTATGCGCACAACTTCCCCCTCTGGGCAGAGCAGGTGCAGGGCTCACACCAGTATGCTGCTTGGCTGGGACTGGTGGAGCTGGGCTTTGGTGCCAATCTCCAGCACTACACCGGTCTCGACGACGATCGGGTGCGAGAGGATGCAGGGATACCGTCGGAGTATCGATTCATCGCTGAGCTGGTCTTCGGCGGGATGAATAGCGATACCGGGGAGGTGAAAGAGAAACTACCACTCTCGAAGACCCTCCGCGTGGTCTCCGAGTAATCCTTGTACGCTTAGCACATAGTCATCGTGCGGCGGGTATTAGTCTTAGCATTTATGGTGACACTTCTTGTCACCCTCACGCCGGCACTGCTCTCAGCAGAGACAGTGCCGGCGTCTGAGGACTACCCCGCCCAGAGAGACAGTTTCCTCATCACCACGCAGGACTCGGTGCCGCTCTCCTTCACCATACCCAATATTACCGTGGAGATGCCACGGGGGAAGTACAGAAAGGAAGGAAATCCTGCTATCGCTCTGGTGCTTGATGCGATGGAGAGTGAGCGAGACAGGCGAGACAGCATCGACTACAGCTACCACCTCCGTGGGGCTGATCGACTGACCCTCTCGCTTGCCAACTTTGACCTGAAGGCAAAGTGGCTGAATACCCTCTTCCCCTTTTTCCCTAAGTACGTCACCCGCTCCAGGTTAGATGGGAAGTGGGTCCTACCCCTCTCTATCAGGGATCGGATCTCGGACTACGGGTATAGCGCCGAGGATAGTCAGTGGCGGGAGGTGATCCGATACTCTCGCCACACTGGGCTGGACCAGACCCTTGATGACGGGACGATGACTGTAGCGATCGAGGAACTCTTTCCGGAGGTCGATCTCTATGGCAGGGATGTCCGACTGCTCCAGACTCACTTCGCCAGTCCCCTCAGCCCCGACGGGCTCAGTCAGTACAAGTACTACCTCACCGACACGCTCGTTATGCGAGGGCAGGTGGCACAGACGGTTACTTTCTTCCCCTTCGTACCGAGTGATCCCACCTTCCGAGGCCATCTCTACTTCACCGTCACTGATCCGCCACGCTTACTGAGGAGCGAACTCATCGTCCCTCAGTCCACCAACCTCAACTTTGTCGATGCACTCTCCATCACACAGGAGTACGATCCCGCTCAGCCGGATAGGAGACAGGTGAGCGAGGAGACCCTCAGTCTCTCCTTCAGACTCTACTGGCGCCTGCTTTCACTCTACGTGGAGCAGACGAGGCATTACGACAACCACGAGGTGGTCAGCCCGGGGACTCCGACAGCCGAGTCAGACACCCTACTCTACACAGCACCTCAAGCGATCACCGACCTCTCGTCCGACTCCACCGCAGTGCGATACAGACCCGAGACGGATCGGATGCTCGCCTCCGACCAGGGACTCAAGGACTTCCTTGCCGAGGTTAAGGCGATACCGCTCTATCGCTTTCTCTTAGATGCGGCGGACATGATATCGCTCGGATACATAAGGACACAGTACGACCGGTACAAGCTCTTCGGTGGAAGCCACTTCGACATCGGCCCGATCACTAAGATGATTGGCTTCAATGAGGTGGAGGGTACCCGGATCCGGCTCGGCGGTCGGACGACCGGCTACATCTCTCCGCGCTTCTTCCTCGAGGGGTATCTCGCTTACGGTTTCAGAGACCGGGAGCTGAAGCACTCCCTCTCCGTCATCTGGTCGTTTCTCCCGAAGGGGTACTTCCGGGAAGAGTTTCCAAGGGACGAGCTCCAGCTCTCCTACAGCCACGACCTCTTTACCCCCGGTCAGCTCTATGCAACCGATCCGCAGGACAATACCTACTACCACTTCGGCACCACCTATCTCACCAACCGCTCCTACCGGAATATCTGGCAGCTGCAGTACCTCCACGACTACGGCTCCACACTCTCGCTGAGGGTCTACCTGCAGCATGTGACCGACACCCCGGCGGAGCACGGCTTTCCTTACCTGAAGGTGCAGCGGGATGGAGACCTGCTGCGCCAGTGGTCGATCACGGACTCCGCCGCCGGAGTGGAGGTTCGCTGGGCGCCTGGGGAGCGTATCCGTCCCGGGTCAATGGAGCGACACTCGCCCTTCAAGGATCTGATCAAGCGGGAGTACCCTGTGCTCTTCCTCAAGCACGAGACAGCCGCCCGAGTACTCGGGGGGGAGTACCTCCGACACCGGACGGAGATCCGACTGGAGCAGCGGTTGCCATTGGGCATCTGGGGACGCATGGACTATCAAGCAACGGTGGGCAAGCTATGGAATACGGTTCCCTTCCCTCTCCTGTACATTCCGCCGACCAATCGGGGCTTCTCCCTCCACGACAATGGATTTAAGATCCTCTACCCACTGGAGTATGTGGCCGACGAGTGGGCGACACTCTTCGCACAATGGCATATGAGGGGACTGATACTAAATAGGATCCCTATGCTGAATAAGCTGAGCTTACGAGGTGTCTGGAGTCTCAATTATCTCTACGGCAACACGTCTAAGCTTAATCAGCAAGCACATGCGACGGACATTTTCATCCTCCCCACGATCGCCACGGAGATGCGCCACCAGAGCTATGTAGAGGTCGGTTTCGGTCTGGAGAATATCCTAAAGCTGGGACGCATCGATGTCTACCGCCGACTGACTGCACCGGGTGCGTACAGTCAGGGATCACCATGGGCGGTCCGCGGCACGCTTCGAGTTGACTTTTAACGTAACGTTCAGATGCGGTACCCTCTCCATAGACTCATTTCCACGATCCTCCTCTTACCGTTGTTACCACTTGCGGCTACTGCTCAAGAGATGGATCACCTCAGTCTCTCCGCTTCGGCCGGCGTTGTTGCCCCCCGACTCCACCCGATCGGCGAAGTCAGTCTCACGGGAAGTAATACATTACTTACTCCAAGGCTCAGTATGGAGTACAACCTCTCGTACAAGGACGGGACTCAGACCGATGATGAGATGAGGGCAACCTGGACCGGGGGACTGCACAATAGCTATATCGGAAACTTTCAGCTGAGACACACGGTTAGCCGTCGGATGGGGCTCTTCGCCGAAGGGACTCTCCACTGGATCGTCTCCAATCGGGACCGGGTCAACCTCAGTGGCAACTTCGAGCTTCAGGACACCTGGGATCAGCGGTACCACCTCGGGATCAATAATATCGTACCTCTTGAGGTAGAGGGTCATACCACGTACTCAGGCGAGCTGGAGCGACTGACTCGAGCCGGCGGGGCTCTACCAGACCGCTACCCCGGATGGAACGGTGCACGACTGAAGCAAAAATGGACCGGCGGGCTTACTCTTTCCGGTGACCATCGGCTGCCAAGCTCCTCGGCACATCTCTCCTGGTCGATCGACCATCAGCTCTATGAGGAAGACTGCCCTAATGAGCGGGTGGTCGCTCACCACCTGCCGGACACTGAGGTGAGGACTGAGATTGGAGCCAGACACCTCCCTCGTCTATCGTACGAGGAGGTAAGCGAGCGGTCATACGGTTTCCGCAAGATCAGTGAGAAAACTACTCACCTCGGTGAGATCAGCTACGGTGCTAAGACAAAGCTGAATGTAGAATTGGCAGAGGGCGTTCTGACCCTCCTCCTCTCCGGTAGGCATCTACACGCTTCGGAGAACGACACATCTGAGAAAGTCTATCCACTGCTCGGCGCCCACTTCCCTACCTTCGCCTCCATGCCCAAGCGAGATCTCACTGATGCCGCCTACCTCGGCGGAAGAGGGGGACTCTACAGCCTCGGTTCCCTGGTAGACCACCGATATGTGCACGACTTAGACACGTGGGATGAGAAGAGCTTCTCTCGCTCGCCCAATATCCCCAGCTATCTCCCTGCCAGCTTCGATGTGGTGACGGAGCAGGCTGATGGTCTGGTCGAGTGGCGACGTAACCTGCTCGCCGATCGGCTTTCCTTGACGCTCGGGAGCACCATCAGAGGATATCGACTCAGTTACCTCTGCCACACAGTGGTGGAGAATAGAGCAGGCGAGGATGTCTCCGACGCCAGGCAGTACCTTGCCCTCCTCCCCTACCTCTCCCTTGACCACACCTCCGACAGCGGATGGCTCTCCTCTCTCTCCCTATCTACCGACCAAGTATTACCGCCCTACAGAGGGATGATCCCCTACAACAAACACTCGAGTACCGATCACACCGTGGAAGTGGGACAAAAGGGACTGCGACCAGAGTATCGGCTGACAGCCAGCGCCAGAGTCAGCAAGGAATGGGAGGAAAACCATCTCTCTGCCTCATTCGACTGGATCGGGTCACGGGATTACCTCTATAGGTATGTGGATCCGGACTTCACTCAGGACGACTTCGATGAGGTGATTCCTCGACAGAAGAGTGCAGTTCCCACGGATGGTCACTGGTCGCTGGAGACAATTTGTAATGCGCCCTTTGCTCAGTCTCTTGGACTGACCCTGGAAGTGCGCTACAAGCTGAGCCACCTGCCCTCTCCCCTACTGAGACAGATCGGAGTGAGGCTGAAGTACCGACTTATAGGATCGGACACTTCGCCCGTAGAGACCCTACATTATGCCCGAAGAGAGCGAATCCCCCTACCTGGTATTGCGGGCCATAGCCTCATCAGCTCCATAGACTACACGACTGAACTGTGGGGCGTGACGGTCACAGGCAACTACGCCTCAGACCGGTGTGTCAGTGTGGGAGAGAGTGCCAGTGATGATCTCTACGAGAACTCATCCCTACGCCTCTCCACAGAAGCACACGCCAGATTCTCAGATCGTATCCTACTTGTCTTCCGTGGAGACAACCTACTTAATACCCCTACAAAGCTCTACCAGGGGTCAGGCAATTACCTCTATCATCTTGCCTACGACGGACCAAGGCTGATGATAGGCTTTAGCTACACACTTCCAGACTAATACTATGAATTATCGCACGTTTAGCCTACTAGTGGCAGCAGCACTTATCCTCCTCACCGGTTGCAAAATGGATCCCGACTACACCCTCCCCGGTGGCGAGAGTAGCGAGGCGATCCTCCTCGGCGACATTACAGAGGATCTGGTACTCAGCACAGGTAAATATCACCTCGAGGGAACCGTCCGTGTCCGAAAGGGAGCCACACTGACCATAGAAAGGGGAACGGTGATCGCCTCGATGCCGGGCTTCGATAAGTACATCCTCGTCGAGCAGGGGGCAAAGATTCGGATCCTCGGTACGGCTGAGGAGCCGGTAGTCCTATGCGCGGACAAGGGGTACGATCTCCCCGGCTACTGGGGAGGACTGATCATCAATGGTAAGGCACCCATCTGCGGTGCCACTCACCGGGTGGCGGAGGTGGATGAGGCGGAGCGCGACCAATACTATGGCGGGGACGATCCCGATGATGACTCCGGGGAGATACACTACCTGATCATCGACAGCCCCGGTGCAAGCCTGACAGTGGACGTGGAGCACAATGGACTCACACTCAATGGCGTCGGCTCCGAGACCGAAATCGACCACGTAGCGATCCTTAGCTCAGGAGATGACGGGCTGGAGTGCTTCGGCGGGACGGTGTCCCCTCATACGATCCTTGTGAGGGGGGCGGAGGATGACTTGGTTGACCTGACGGACGGCTACCGCGGCTCCATCAGTCGTCTCTATGGCATCTATAGCTCGGAGAGCAGGGAGAGAGGGGAGGAGAACCTCTGCCTGATAGAGGTAGACGGCAATCTGGATGGGCGCTATCCCGATGCGGCAGGGATGACCTCGGCAACAATCACAGACTGCACGCTGGAGGTGAGGGGGAAGGGTCCTGACTATGGGGTATTCGTACGTCGCGGAGGCGCCATCGACCTGAGCAGGTGTGAGTTCCTTGGGTCCGGCAGGGTTGGACAACTCCTCCGATGCGAGAGCGAGGAGGGACGATCCACGATCACCGGCACTTACTCCAGCCGCCTGACTGCCTCCCACCCCGGCTCCATGGTAGGCATCACGGCTCAGGAGTCTGAGCAGATCACCGGCTGCGACCTCAGCTTATTTGATTGGGTAGAGCGTTACTATCAGCGTGCAGAAGCGGCCGATCAGAGGTAAGCGACCCTTCAGGCTCAGGGATTTTTCTTTTACCGGTATTAGTTGACACTAATACCGGTAAAAGATTCACCTAATATCGGTATTAGATTTATCCCACATTTTCATCTGCTCGGCACGCTGAAGCAAGCGTCCGGAGGAAAGAGCGTATGCCGAAAATTGGGTAACTTTAGCCCCTGAAATAAAGGCTTGACACATGACCTCTAAGCACCCTATCTATATCTACCTAGCCATCATCCTCGGTGGGGTCGTCGCCCTACTCTCCGGCTGTCATCCATTTGGGACAATCGGACCTCTGGAGAGCAATAAGACGGACTTCCAAAACGTCGCCGCCGAGGGCGATACGCTGAAGGTGATCATCTCCTCCGACCGAAAGTTCGTCCCCGTAACGGAGACCGACTGGCTATCGGCCAACCTCCCCGCCGGCAGGAGCCGGAATAAGGTTACTATCAATGTACGTCCCAATCTCTCCGATAAGGAGCGGGTCGGTGAGATAGCCTTTGTCATAGCCGAGGACGAGGAGGGGGAAAAGGACAAAGTGAGCATCACGGTCCATCAGCGGGGTCGCGACCAGAGCTTTGCCATCGACAGCGTCATGTACGAGATCCCGCTGATCTTCCACGTCATCACCAATCCTGAGGACATTGCCAAGAAGGATGCTCAGAATAACGACAACGATCCGAATAATGACTATACGAAGGTGACCGGTTCGTCTCTACAAAAACTGGTCGAGCAAGTGAATCAGCTCTACTCCGGCAATCCTCCCTATCCTAAGGCTATGATGAAGGGGAAGGAGTACAACAGAGCCGGTCTTACGAACTCCAGGATCCGTTTTGTTCTCGCCACCAAAGATCCTGACGGCAAGCGACTGTCGCCCTCTGGAATCACCTCACATGATATGACTGAGCGGGCTCTCGACCCGGCCGCAGTGATGCAGGACAAGAAGGGCGGCACCTACCACTCGATGAGCTACCCGATCAGCAGATACATCAATGTCTATGTCTTCCCATTTAAGCCCGGTAAAGATGTGGGTCAGATCACTCTGGGGATCTCCCATTTGCCCTATCTTGTCACGGAGCACAAGCTGGAGGGACTCGGTACCTGGGACAGGGTTATCAAGGGATTCGACAACTATAATCACTGCATTGTGCTGAACTATCAGCAGTTTGAGAACCGCGTCAAGGAGACTCAGTCGATCAGTAGGATCCACGAGACACTCACACCTGCGGCGGTGACACTTGCCCACGAACTGGGGCACTACCTCGGACTGGGCCATGTCTTTGCGGAGAAAAAGTCGGAGGGAGAGACAAGCGTCCTACAGCTGACTGAAGAGTGTATCGACAGCGACTTTGTGGATGACACGCCGTCATATAATCGGATCGCCTACAATCGAGTGATGAGTGAGCAGATCGCGGCTCTAGAGTCAAGCCAGGGATCTACCGCCCAGTCTGTCCTCACCTCTCTACTAGCCCGCGACCTATGCGACGGGAGGTTCAATCAGACCTCCTTTAACCTCATGGACTACGAGGTCTCCTATAACGACCGCTTTACCCCGGGTCAGATATCCCGGATGAGACAGGTGCTCTACTACAGCCTCACGGTGCCGGGAGACAAGCTGGTCAGCCCGACGAGATCGACTCTCAGGGCGCATGAGGAGAGTGCCATCGGTCGTCCGGTGGCGGTTGAGTGCAAGACACATATCCCTACTAAGCCAATACCATGAGACGAAGACGATCACGCGTAGTAGCACTACTCCACGGGAGGCGGGACCTACTCGTGTACCTCCTGGTGATGCTCCTCCTGGGATTCTTCAGCCTCTACGGTCTGGAAAATGCGACTCCGAAGGAGAAAGCGACAGCCGGTCTGGTGGAGCAACTGTGTCGACTGGGTAAGGCTGGAGAGCTCACGACCACCGATCTCCTTACCCGAAGCACCTCACCGATCTACGAGGGCTCCGTGCTCCTGATGCATCAGATGATAGATAATGGCGATGATCCGATATCGCTCGCAGCGCTACGGATGCCGACTCTGCTTGCTGCGATTCTTCTCGGGGTCTTTTTCTTCATCTTCATCTGCCGAGAGCGCAGCCGATCTATTGCTCGAGTGTCGCTATTTTTCCTCATAGCCACGCCCCTTTTTCACTACTTCATCATCACTGGCGGTCCGGCTATGCTGGGTGCTCTCTTCGGGACCCTCGCCCTGCTGGTCTGCCACGACGTGATGGCAAGTAAGAGTAAGCATCCGGTGGGTCCCATACTGCTCTGCGGCATTCTCCTCGCTCTCGCCGGGCTGTCGGTGGGATCCGGGGGAGTGGTCATACCGGCACTTGCTGTACTCATATGGGGCCTACTCGGGAGCGAAGGGGCTAAGGGGCGACTCTGGATACCTATTACATCCATTGTCTTGGCCGTACTGCTCGTAGCACTTGCCGCAATCTTACCGGGTGAGTGCCACTGGCTAACGAATGAGTCTGGACGGTGGTCCAGCCGTGGTCTCTGGGGATGCCTTCTGACACTGTTGCCCTGGGGAGTCGTGGTCCTGATGAATGAGAAGAAGCACAGTCTGCGGCACCTGTCTGCGGAGGGACTGGCTCTTCTGACGATTATCTCTGCTCTTGTCTACAACCTCGTCTCCGGGACAAGCGATCCGACGCCCTCCCTTGTCGTAGCTCCATTCATCTGTCTGATTGCCGGTGAGTCCTTCCGCTCACTCCTGAAGGACAAAGCTAAGCAGCTCACCACTTTCTCTCTTGTGATCAATGTCCTGGGACTGGTGGTGCTGGGGGTACTGATCTTTGTCCTCACTGGTCCGAGTGAGTCGGTCAGCACCTTCATCTCCACCCTCAGCGGATCCGAGGGTGCTATCGGTGTCGCTGCTATGCGTGAGACAGTCAGGGCGCACATGGCTCTCTGCCTACTCCTCATGGTAGGACCTGGTGTGGCCGCGCTGACTATGGTCTACCAGCGCGTCCGAGGGAGTGAGACAAAGCAGGCATACAGCAGCATCTTGATGGTGATCCTGATCACCCTAGCGACTGATCTGCCCTTGCTAGCTCTCATGGGATCGCTATAGGTCCATGACCAGGTCCAGGGGTAAGATACTCTTCTCGTCTTTTCTCTTCTGTGCGATACTCATCGTCACAGGAAGAGGCTGTCAGTCACACCGTCCTCCTCTCGGTGAGATAGTGATAGACACCGATCTACCGGTCATCTCTGAGGAACCTCTTGCTCTGGGGATCACCCTTGACATCGGGTGTGGAGGTAGAGACCTCCTGTCACCAAACCTGATCCCTAATGCTGCCTTTGAATTGGCTCCTCCGCTGACTCATTGTGGCTACGACCCGAAGACATCCACCCTGATCACGCCAAATGGATACAAGACCTTTTACCCCACTCCAAACTCCCTATATGGCTGGGGGGCTATCAGTGGTGAAGTATCTGTAGGGGAAGGTAGGACATTCTACAAGGAGTCGTCTCACTACCTTACCCTTAGGCCGAAAGACACGGACTCTATCCCTTGCAGGATAGTGAGCACGCTTGATCCGTTAGAGGTAAAGCATGGAGAGCGCTACCGACTCAGCTGTTTCCTCAGTAGTGACCTGGCGGAGCTAAGAGCGACTTTAGTCAGGGACACGACATCCATGAACCCTGTCTCATCAGTCGCTACCATCAGGGGAAATGTCTATTGGAGCCGTCAGGAAGTTGAGCTGGAGGTGACTTCCGACGCTGATACGGCATACCTGATGCTTGAGTCCAAGCCGCTGATGCGATCAGCGGAAGAGTCCGGATTTCCCCAGCCACGAGGTTATGTCTCTATTGATGAGCTTTGGCTCACAAGCATAGCAGACCATTCGGATCCTGAGGTTCCTTTGCCCAATCATCTGATAAAGCTACTCAGGGGACTTTCTCCCGCCTTTGTCCGATTTCCAGGTGGCCGGACAGCTAATGGATACTACCCCGGTAGCTATCCGATACCCCACTACGGGCGACAGGACACCTTGTCGCTTTGGACCATAAACGGCACAGAGTACACGGGAAACTTTGGTCTCTCTAAGCTTATCAAGGTCTCCGACCTGCTCAATGCAAGACCGATGGTAGTAGCCAATGCAGGTATTACCGATCCAACTGCATTCCCGAGGTACGAAGACCCTGCAGAGATCGAGAGACGAGCACAATACCTGTCACGATTAGCCATAAACCCTAAACTGCTCATCCAAATCGGCTACGGACTCTCATCGGCAGAGTACAGGAGACGGTTCCGACTCTATGCCACGACCATTGCTCAGGACAATCTTGTAGCAGCAGGTCCTCTGACGGACCCGGCCACTCACTTCAGCGACTTTGCCTTCGACCTCGATCTCTCAGACATCAGCACGCCACGCCTCCTCCCCTTGCTTCCCGACGCCAATAGGAGGCTACAGACCAGGAAGCAGAAGATGATGATTGGAGAAGCCACCTTTGCTGATCCGCAGTTACTTCCCGTCTTCCTTCCACCTCTGGTTCAGAGGGCTGCATTCCTCATAGAGTCAGAACGCAATACTCCACTCCTGGAGGGCGTCGGCATCGCTCCTCTTCTTTCTACTGACCCCCTCGACTATCCACTCATAGTAGTGAGAGGCGCTCAGTATCATCCCACCACCATCTACGACTTTGTGTCCCTTTTCCAAGCGACCAGAGGGGACCAAGTGCACGAGATAGAAGGTCACGATGACATCTGCCTCTCACTCACCTCTGACCGAGATAGGAAGCACTACTATCTCCGAGGTGTTAATCTAACGAGACACCCACTCACATACAGGGTGAGAGTAACAGGAAAGAGACAGAAGGTCAGTAAGGTACGGATCACACGCTTTGCTCCCAGCGCCTCGACTACAACTTCTGATCTATCAAAGTACAACAACTATGTGCGCACCAGTGAGGAGCTCAGCCTGCCGCTCAAGAAGGGGTTTGATCTGACGCTAGATCCGTACGAAGTGGTATTGCTGGATTTATCAGAGTAGTCCATAGAAGATGCGATAATTCACGCAGGGCTGACGTTTTTGGGGAATGGGCTCACAGCTTGATAGATAGCAGCTCGGA
>ERZ1673749.96-NODE-96-length-131310-cov-8.924483_pt1 | contig 131310 bp, 120 predicted proteins | sample MGYA00580204_ERZ1673749 | MGnify/ENA primary metagenome ERZ1673749 (study PRJEB41218, sample SAMN15661745) | gut metagenome | host: Homo sapiens | place: Canada: London | collected 2015-08-20/2019-03-30 | study: EMG produced TPA metagenomics assembly of...
TAGCGCACCTGCTTTGGGAGCAGGGGGTCGCAGGTTCAAATCCTGTCGCCCCGACAAAGGCAAGCCCGCTCCTCGTGAGCGGGCTTGCTGTACATAGACATCTTTTGCAATCAACTAGTACAGGAGTTATCCGTGAAGACTTCCGTCGAGAAGCTCAGCGAGACCCGCGTGAAGCTCAACGTGAGCGTTCCCTTCGACGAGCTTGGGAAGGAGATTGACCAGGCGTACAAATCCATCGCCCAGCAGGTCAACATCCCGGGCTTCCGTCGCGGCAAGGCTCCGCGCCAGCTTATCGACGCCCGCTTCGGCCGCGGCCCGATCTTGGAGCAGGTCGTCAACGACATGGTGCCGCAGCGCTACGAGCAGGCCATCAACGAGCACGAGCTGACCCCGCTCGCGCAGCCTGAGCTCGAGATCACCAAGATCGAGGACAACGACGTCGTCGAGTTCGTTGCAGAGGTCGACGTCCGCCCGGAGATTGAGGTCCCGGACTTCTCCAAGATTGCTGTGACCGTTCCGGCTATCGAGATCGACGATGAGGCTGTCGACGCGGAGCTGGACAACCTGCGCTCCCGCTTCGGTGAGCTCAAGGACACCAAGCGCAAGATGAAGACCGATGACTTTGCCATCATCGACATCGAGGCATTCGTCGACGGCGAGAAGGTCGAGGAGGCTTCCACCGAGGGCCTGACCTACCAGATCGGCGGCGACGACCTGATCAAGGGTCTGGACACCGCGCTGCGCGGCATGAAGACCGGCGAGGACAACGAGTTCACCTCCACCATCCAGCAGGGCGAGCACAAGGACAAGGAGGCCACCTTCAAGGTCCACGTCCAGCAGTCCAAGGAGCGCAAGCTGCCGGACCTCGACGACGATTTCGTGCAGGAAGCCTCTGCCTACGACACGGTCGAGGAGCTGCGCGAGGCAACCAAGTCCGAGCTGGAGGAAAACACCAAGGCAGAGCAGGCCGCCAACATCCGTGACGAGGTGCTCAAGGCCGCGCTCGCCGAGGCGAAGTTCGAGCTGCCGGAGTCTGTCGTTGAAGAGCAGGTGCACAACCAGCTCCACCAGCTGCTCGGCCAGATGGCGCACGACGAGACCGCGCTCGCGCAGCTGCTTGAGGCTCAGGGCACGACCCGCGAGGAGTTTGACAAGCAGTCCCGCGAGCAGGCCGAGGAGTCTGTGCGTACGCAGCTCTTCCTCGACGCGGTGGCAGAGAAGGAGCAGCCGGAGGTTTCCCAGCAGGAGCTGACCGACCACATCCTGTTCACCGCCCAGTCCTACGGTATGGACCCGAACCAATTTGTGGCCCAGCTGCAGCAGTCTGGCCAGATCAGCAACCTGTTCGCCGATGTACGCCGCGGCAAGGCACTCGCCGCTGCGATCTGCCTGACCAGCGTGACCGACGACAAGGGCAACTCCGTCGACCCGAACGAGTACTTCGGCGAGATCGAAGAAGAGGAAGCCGCTGAAACTGAAACGGAAGAGAAGGCTGAAGAGAACTAAGCCGGTGCGGTAGGCGTCGATACGCTCGGCGCTACGCCAAAAGGCCACTGACCTGCATGAGTAGGCGGTGGCTTTTTGCGTACATAGGTAGGTGTACGCCGGTAGCGAACAGGGGCCACAAAGGCCGGCGCCCCGAGTAGGGTAGGGGCATTACAACACGAGATTAGACTTCAAGGAGCGTCATATGACATCGCCAACCAACGGCATGAACCTCGGGGACTCCGTCTACGAGCGCCTGCTGCGTGAGCGCATCATTTTCCTCGGCCAGCAGGTAGACGACGAGATTGCGAACAAGCTGTGCGCGCAGATCCTGCTTTTGTCTGCGGAGGACCCGAACCGCGATATCTCCCTCTACATCAACTCGCCCGGCGGCTCGGTCACCGCTGGCATGGCGATCTACGACACCATGAAGTACTCTCCGTGCGACGTGGCGACCTACGGCATGGGCCTGGCTGCCTCCATGGGCCAGTTCCTGCTCTCCGGTGGCACCAAGGGCAAGCGCTACGCGCTGCCGCACGCGCGCATCATGATGCACCAGCCCTCCGCCGGCGTTGGCGGTACTGCGGCGGACATTGCGATCCAGGCTGAGCAGTTCGCCCAGACGAAGCGTGAGATGGCCGAGCTGATCGCCGAGCACACCGGCCAGACCTTCGAGCAGATCACGAAGGACTCTGACCGTGACCGCTGGTTCACCGCCCAGCAGGCGAAGGAATACGGCATTGTCGACCACGTCATCGAGCACGTCGCTCAGACCGACGGCCCAGTAGGCAACTAACCCGGAACACCTACACAGCAAAGGACTACATACATGACTTTCCAGATGCCGAACTCTCGCTACGTCCTGCCGCAGTTCTTGGAGGAAACGTCCTTCGGTACCAAGCAGATCGACCCCTATGGCAAGCTTTTCGAGGAGCGCATTGTCTTCCTCGGCACCCAGGTCGATGACACTTCCGCCAACGACATCATGGCCCAGTTGCTCGTGCTCGAGTCGCAGGACCCCGACCGCGACATCACCATGTACATCAACTCGCCCGGCGGCTCGTTTACCGCGCTGATGGCGATCTACGACACGATGCAGTACGTCCGCCCTGACGTGCAGACCGTCTGCCTCGGCCAGGCAGCGTCCGCCGCTGCAGTGATCCTCGCCGCAGGCGCTCCGGGCAAGCGCGCCGCGCTGCCGAATTCGCGCGTGCTCATCCACCAGCCCGCCACCCAGGGCACGCAGGGACAGGTCTCTGACCTGGAGATCCAGGCGAACGAGATCGAGCGCATGCGTCGCCTGATGGAGGACACCCTGTCCCACCACACCGGGCGCACCTCGGAGCAGGTCCGCGAGGACACTGACCGTGACAAGATCCTCACTGCGGCAGAAGCTGTCGAGTACGGGATCATCGACCAGGTCTTTGATTACCGCAAGCTCAACGCGTAAAACGCCTCGCTCAAGACGACAAAGCGCCGCCCCGGGCGGCGCTTTTCGTGTGCACGGAGCTAGTTACAGAACGGTACCGCGTTCTTGACCGCAGCGGGTGCCTGCGCGAAGTCTTCGCGGGCCCAGCACGCCCCGTTTTCGTTCGTGCCGTGCGGGTCAACGCTGACCCAGCCGCCGTCCTTGGATGCCCAGAAGTACTCCTGGCCGTTCTCCGGCATGACGGTGCGCGCCCACGCGCCGTCGCAGAACGTGCTGTACTCCTGGTTGCCGCTGCCGGCACCCTGCTCGGGCCAGGCACAGCCGTTGGAGCCGTCGTCCACCGCGATCGTCTCCGTGATGACCTGCTCCTTGACCTCCTCGCGCGGCGCCTTGCGGGTGCTTGTCTTCCGCGTCGAGGTGGACTTGCTTGTCGACGTCTTCGTGGACGTCTTCTTCGACGAGGAAGACTTCGTCGTCGACGACTTGGTCTCTTCGGTCTCTTCGTCTTCTGCGTCTTCGCTTGAAGAGCTTGATGACGCTGTTGGCGAGCTTTCCGTCGTGGGGGTAGCAGTGGTGCTGGTTACCGGGAAATCAATCACCGGCTCGGCCAACCGCGCCTCTTCTTCAGCGGATGCAGTGCAGCCCGCAAGCGTCGCCGTGGCGATGACGGCGACGAAAAGGGACTGGGTGCGGTTGCGTTTCACTTCGCTGTTCCTTTCGGACTCCCTCGCGTGCGGATAACGCTACTAGCGTAGCCGATCCGGCTTACAGGAACTGCGTCAAGGCCCGGTTGAATTCCTCCGGGCGCTCAATGGCTACCTGGTGCGAGCCGGGATCTATCACCACCGACTCCACCGGCCCGGCGACGCGCTCTGCAATGCGCGCGAGTTCCGCAGGCGTGGTCGAGGGGTCCTGTGCGCCAGCGATGGTCAGTACCGGGCAGGTGACCTCGCCGAGTTGGTCGGCGAAGTCCCAGCCGGCGAGCGCGTCGCCGTTTTGTGCGTACGCCTCCCCGTCGATTCCGGCGACCATGTCGCGGATGTGGCGCACCTCATCTGGGTGGGACGCGCGGAAGCCTTCAGTAAACCAGTTCTCCATCATCCCGTCTGCCAGGGCATCCATGCCCTGGGTGCGTGCGGTTTCGGTCCGCTCACGCCACTTCTCCGGGCCGCCGAGGTAGGTCGCGGTGCAAGCAAAAACCGCCTTTTCCACTCGTCCGCTCTTCGCGGCGAGGTGCTGGGCGAGCGCCCCGCCGAGCGAGAGTCCGACCACGCGGAAGCGGTTCACGCCGACTTCATCGAGCGCGTGCAGGACGTCGGCGGCCAGTGTGTCCATCGTGGTGGCCCCGGGGGCGACGCGCGCGGTCTCGGAGCGGCCGTGGCCGCGGTGGTCCACCGTGATGACGCGGAAATTCTCGGCAAGCGCGGGGATTTGCTTCGCCCACGCCTCGTGCGTTGTGGCGATTGAGCTGAGCAACACGACTGCGGGCGCGGTGCTCGCGCCGTACTCATTGACGTGCAGGTTGGTCATGGCAACTCCTTGAAGTTGGGGTACTCTTCGCAGTCCCATTGTGCGTGAAATGGTGGCGCGATGCGGAAGCTGGGCGGGAATGCGCGCCCGTCCGTCGCCGGTTTGACGCAGCAACTACACTTGGGATTCATCCTTTCAACCCAGTTTGTGGCCTGGGGTGCGAGGGCCGTGTGACATACTGCGCCGGGGACTTTTGGCGCATGCTGGGCACGGGCACGTACCGGCCACAGACCGTGAACTGTAGGAACAGGGAGAAGAAAGCTCACATGGCGGGAACACACGACAGCTCGGATCTGCTCAAGTGCTCATTTTGCGGCAAGAGCCAGAAGCAAGTGCGCAAGCTCATCGCGGGCGGCGGCGTGTACATCTGCGACGAGTGCATCGAGCTGTGCAACGAAATTATCGAGGAAGAACTCGCCGGCTCGCAGCAGAACCAGGCAGGCGAATCGGAGCGTCTTCCCCGCCCGTCCGAGATCACCGCGTTCTTGGACCAATACGTCATCGGCCAAGATCAGGCGAAACGCACGCTCGCGGTTGCCGTGTATAACCATTACAAGCGCATCAAGGCGGACTCCTTGGTGGCGTCGTCGCGCCGTCGCGAAGAGGACGTCGAGATTTCCAAGTCGAACATCTTGTTGCTGGGGCCGACTGGTTCGGGCAAGACGTACCTCGCGCAGACGCTGGCCCGCATGCTCAACGTGCCTTTTGCTATCGCGGATGCCACCAGTCTCACAGAGGCCGGGTACGTGGGCGAAGACGTGGAGAACATTCTGCTGAAGCTGCTGCAGGCCGCCGACTTTGACGTCAACCGCGCCCAGACCGGCATCATTTACGTCGACGAGGTGGACAAGATCTCGCGCAAGTCGGAGAACCCGTCGATTACGCGCGACGTGTCCGGCGAGGGCGTGCAGCAGGCGCTGCTGAAGATCCTGGAGGGCACTGTCGCCTCCGTGCCTCCGCAGGGCGGGCGCAAGCACCCGAACCAGGAGTTCATCCAGCTGGACACGACGAACATCTTGTTTATCGTCGCCGGTGCGTTCGCGGGCCTGGACAAGGTTATCGCTGAGCGCGTGGGCAAGAAGGGGATCGGCTTCGGCGCCGAGATCGACTCCAAGGACGAACGCGACGAGGCGAACCTGCTGGCCAGCGTGCAGCCGGGCGACCTCGTGAAGTTCGGGCTCATCCCCGAGTTCATCGGCCGCCTGCCGGTCATCGCAACGGTGGAGGACTTGGACCGCGAAGCGATGGTGCGCGTGCTCACCGAACCGAAGAACTCTCTGGTGAAACAGTACGAGCGCCTCTTCGCGATGGACGGCGCGGAGCTCGTGCTTACCGACGACGCGCTCGCCCTCATCGCCGACAAAGCCTCCGAGCGCAAAACCGGTGCCCGTGGGCTACGCGGCATCATGGAGGAGTTGCTCGTGCCCATCATGTACGAGCTGCCCGACCGGGAAGGCGTTTCCCAAGTTGTCATCGACGGCGCGGTGGTGCGCGGCGAGGCAGCACCGGAGTACCTCAGCGCGGACGAGAAACGCTCGGCCTAGTAAATGCCGCCTTCGGGGTCGCTGAGGTAGTCGTGCGTGGTTGACGCGTCCTCGGCATCCGCTGGCGGGGTGGCCTCGAGGTAACTGTCGTAGCCCGAGGGCGAGATACTCGTGGTCAAAAACGCGATCACGGTGTCGATGACCATCCGGCGCATTCCTGTGATGTTGCGCTCTGAGCGGAAGTTCACACCCCGTAATCCTTGCGCCACATCACCGACTCCGGCTGGGAAGAAGCAGATGGAGATCAGCAACAGGAGTACGTCGTCGGCGGAGATACCGGGGCGGAACGCCCCCGAGTCCTGGCCGATAAGTAGGAGCCGCTCGAGGTGCAAAGCGACGTCTTTGGAGCGCTGCGAATAGAGCGAATCCGCGTCTTCCAGCGCGGGGTCAAGCTGCTCGCGCAAGAGGATGACAACCGCTTCCGGGTGATCCTTGATCGCCATGTACAGGGCGTCGATGAAACGTCGCATCCCTTCTACTGGCACCGCGTAAGAGCGGTTGAGCACGGATTCCGGCGGGTGCAACAGGTCCAGAGCGCGCAGTACGGCGCGCGCGTAGAGCCCCTTCTTATCACCAAAGTTGTAGTGAATTTTCCGCTTGGACATGCCGGAGGCCTTAGCGATGTCTTCCAACTTTGTGGCCTGAAAACCGGTGTCCGCGAACATGCGCAGCGCCGTGGTGACGACTTGGTCGACTGCGGTGTCGAGCGACCCGCCGCGGGAAAGCGGCTGATCTGAAGCGTCAGCGTTGTGCTTCTCAGGCGACAGCGTCACAGTTTCTCCTTGTCTTCGACAGTTTTCAACAGCCTCAAGCAGCGCAAAACAGACAGGAGCGAGGGCCCGCCGCTGCGTTGCAGCCATACGATTCCATCGTGCCCTACTCCCGCGCCCAATGCCCCCGGCTGTTGTGAAAGCACACATTTTCCTGCAAAAAAGCTCCCAAACGGGGGGAGTAGCGCCAGCGGATGCAGCGAGTTGCTTCCTATACTTGGGGCCGTGTCTTTGATGCGTCGGCGTTGAGGCGTCGGCGCAACTTACCCCAAACTTGCAAGGAGCCATCATGTCTCGTCCTGTCAACGTTGTGGTCACCGGCGCTGCCGGCAACATCGCTTACTCCCTGCTGTGGCGCATCGCCGCAGGTGACGTGTTCGGTAAGGAGCAGCCGGTGAACCTCACGCTGCTGGAGATCCCGGCCGCGGTGCGTGCCGCAGAGGGCACTGCAATGGAGCTCAACGATTCGGCGATGCCACTGGTCAATGACATCACTGTGACCGATGACCAGCGACGGGCCTTCGAAGGGGCGAACGCCGCCTTCCTCGTGGGCGCGAAGCCGCGCGGCAAGGGCGAGTCGCGTGCGGATATGCTCGCGGCCAACGGCAAAATTTTCATCGAGCAGGGGCACGCGCTCAACGACGGCGCGGCGCACGACATCCGCGTCCTTGTGGTGGGCAACCCTGCCAACACGAATGCCTACATCGCTTCCAAGGCGGCACCGGATCTGCCGGCGGAGCGCTTCAACGCGCTGATGCGCCTGGACCACAACCGTGCGGCATCGATGCTTTCGCAGAAGCTCGAGGTGCCCTCTACGGCATTCGAACGCCTGGTGGTGTGGGGCAACCACTCTGATACGCAGTTCCCGGACATCACCTACGCCACCGTGGGCGGCGAGCCGCTGGCTGACAAGGTTGACCAGGATTGGTACACCGGCGAGTTCATTCCGCGGGTGGCGAAGCGTGGCGGCGAGATCATCGAGGTCCGTGGCAAGTCCTCTGCGGCCTCTGCTGCCTCCGCTGCGGTCGACCACATGCGGGATTGGGTGCAGGGCACCGAGGGGCGTTGGACGACGGTGGCGCGGCCGTCGACAGGCGAATACGGCATCGACGCCGGCTTGGTCTTCGGTGTGCCGGTGACCGGCACTGGCGGGCAATGGGAGCTCGTCGACGGCCTCGAGATCAGCGACGCACAGCGTCAGCGCATCGACGCGAACGTCACCGCACTGCGCGAGGAAGCCGCAGTGGCCGACGGCCTCTTTTAAACGGGGTCTATGATGGGCAAGCGTGACTGATGCGAGGAATGATCAAGTAGGCAACAACCGTGCGGACGCTCTGCCCAAGAGCTGGGAGCCGGGCGACCACGAGTCCACCATTTACCAGCGGTGGGTGGACGCGGGGTATTTCACGGCAGACCCCAGCTCGGACAAGCCCGCCTACTCCGTCATGCTGCCGCCGCCGAATGTGACCGGCCAGCTGCACATGGGCCACGCCCTCGACCACACGTTGATGGATTCCCTGGTGCGCCGCAAGCGTATGCAGGGCTTTGAAGTGCTGTGGCTGCCGGGCATGGATCACGCCGGTATTGCGACCCAGACGAAGGTCGAGGCGAAGCTCAAGGCCGAGGAGGGCAAGGATCGCTACGACTACGGCCGCGAGGAGTTCATCGACCGCGTCTGGGAGTGGAAAGAGCAGTACGGCGGCACGATTACCACGCAGATGCGGGCAATCGGCGACTCCGTCGATTGGTCGCGCGAGCGATTTACCTTAGACGAGGGTCTGTCGAAGGCCGTGCAGACCATCTTCAAGAAGCTGTACGACGCTGGCATGGTCTACCGCGACTACCGCCTGGTCAATTGGTCGCCGGTGCTGGAGACCGCAGTGTCGGATATCGAGGTCGTGTACAAGGACGTCGAGGGTGAGTTCGTCTCCATTCGCTACGGCTCGCTTGACGACGCGGCGCCGCACCTCGTCGTCGCCACCACCCGCGTCGAGACGATGCTGGGCGATGTCGCCATCGCGGTCCACCCGGACGACGAGCGCTACGCGCACCTGATCGGTGAGGAGTTTGACCACCCGCTGCGCGACGACTTGAAGCTGAAGGTCATCGCAGATGATTACGTCGATATGGAGCTAGGCACCGGCGCGGTGAAGATTACCCCGGCGCACGACCCGAACGACTACGAGATGGGCCTGCGCCACGACCTGGACATGCCCATCATCATGGACGAGCAGGGCCGCATCGCGAACACGGGGACTCGCTTCGACGGGATGAGCCGGGAAGAGGCGCGCGTCGCTGTGCGCGAAGCGCTGGCTGAACAGGGGCGCATTGTGAAGGAAGTCCGCCCGTACGTGCACTCGGTGGGGCACTCGGAGCGCTCCGGAGAGCCGATTGAGCCGCGCCTGTCCCTGCAGTGGTTTGTCAAGGTGGACAAGCTCGCCCAGATGTCGGGCGACGCGGTGCGCAACGGCGATACGAAGATCCACCCCGAGTCGATGGAGAAGCGCTACTTCGACTGGGTGGACAACATGCACGATTGGACGATCTCGCGGCAGCTGTGGTGGGGCCACCGCATCCCGATCTGGTACGGGCCGGAGGACGAAAACGGCCAGCGAGACGTGGTGTGCGTCGGCCCGGACGAAGAGCCGCCGGCAGGCTACGAGCAGGATCCGGACGTGCTGGACACGTGGTTCTCCTCCGCCCTGTGGCCGTTTTCTACGATGGGCTGGCCGGAGAAGACGCCTGAGCTTGAGAAGTTCTACCCGACCTCGGTGCTGGTGACCGCCTACGACATCTTGTTCTTCTGGGTGGCGCGCATGATGATGTTCGGCACGTTTGCGGGCGAGACCACCCCCGAGGTGCTCGGCGCCGGTAACGACGGCCGCCCGCAGATTCCCTTCACGGACCTGTACCTGCACGGCCTGGTGCGCGACGAGAAGGGCCGTAAGATGTCCAAGTCCCTGGGCAACGGCATTGACCCGATGGATTGGGTCGAGCGTTTCGGCGCGGATGCGCTGCGCTTCGCCCTGGCGCGCGGGGCGAACCCGGGTGTGGATTTGCCGATCGGCGATGATCACGCTGTAGCGGCGCGCAACTTTGCCACCAAGCTCTACAACGCGACGAAGTTCGCGCTGATGAATGGCGCTGCCGTGGGCGCGCTGCCGGGGCGCGACGCGCTGACCGACGCGGACCGCTGGATCCTCGACCGCGCCGAAGAGCTCCGCGCACGCGTGGACGCATACCTGGATGACTACCAGTTCGCCAAGGCCAACGAGGCGATCTACCACTTCGCCTGGGATGAACTGTGCGATTGGTACCTCGAGATCGCGAAGACGCAGATCCCGCGCACTGACGCTGACGCGTCAGCGGAAGACAAGGAGCGCGGCCGCAACACACAGATCGTGCTGGGGCGCGTCCTCGATGTGTTGCTGCGCCTTTTGCACCCCACGATGCCGTTCATCACCGAGGTGCTTTGGACCGCACTGACTGGCGAAGAAACGGTGACGACTGCGGCGTGGCCGACCGCAGCAGACACCAACGGTGGCGAAGCAACCGATATGGATGCGCGTCGGCGCATCGAAGACTCCATCAAGCTCATTACTGAGCTGCGTCGCTTCCGCGCTGATCAGGGCGTGAAGCCCTCGCAGAAGGTGCCGGCGAAGCTGGACTTCGCCTCGGCTGACTTGAGCACGCAGGAAGGCATGGTGCGCCAGATTGCGCGGGTGGAGGCGCCGGCAGAGGACTTCGCGGCGTCGGCAAGCATTGAGATGCGACTGAGCAAGGCGAACCTCGACGTCGCGCTGGATACTTCCGGCACCGTCGACGTTGCCGCCGAGCGCAAGCGCCTGGAAAAAGAGCTCGCCGCAGCGCAGAAGGAGCTGGATACCACCGGTGCCAAGCTGTCGAACGAGCAGTTCCTGGCGAATGCGCCGGCACCGGTTGTGGAGAAAATCAAGGTGCGTCAGAAGGTCGCGCAGGAAGAGTTCGAGCGCGTCACCGCCCGCCTTGAAGCACTTCCGCAGAAGTAGGGCGCATCGATGACAGAGCAGGGCAAGGACACACCTCGCGAGAACGGCCCTCACGGCGAGTTGCACCCAGAGCGCGACACCGAGTTCGGGCGCCTTTCTATGACGGAGAGCGGCATCACGCTCAACCTCGGTGGCGAAGGCGCAGCTTCAGAGCAGGGGCACACTGCACCGGAGGAAGGCGAGCTCGCGCAGCTCGCCGACCTCGTTGGTGTACGCGTCGGTGAGCTCGCGGGCGAGGAACACGCGAGCCCCAGCGATGAGCCGATCGATCACGCTGCGTTGCAGCGGCTCACCACCGAGCTCGATACGCGCGCTGGGGCGAGCGACCCAAATCCGAGTCTGGAGCGAATCTCCATGCTGCTGGATCTACTTGGCTCGCCCGAGCGCACGCTGAAAGTCATCCAGGTTGCCGGAACGAACGGGAAGACGTCCACCTCGCGGATGGTTGCCTCGCTGCTGCGCGCGCTTGGACACCGCGTAGGACTGTTTACCAGCCCCGAGCTGACGCGCGTGACCGAGACCATCGAGATCGACGGTGCGGAAATCGCGCCGGGGCGGCTCGCGGAGATTTACGACGAGCTCGTGCCCTACCTGCACATGGTCGACGCGAAATTTCCAACGCCGCTGAGCCGCTTCGAGGTGCTTGTTGCGATGGCGTACGTCGCTTTCGCCGACGCGCCGGTTGACGTGGCCGTGGTCGAAGTCGGCATGGGCGGCACGTGGGACGCGACGAACGTGGCCGACGCCGACGTCGCGGTCATTACCCCGATCGGGCTCGACCACCAGGGTTTCCTTGGAGAGACGTTGCCGGAAATCGCGGCGCAGAAGGCCGGCATCATCAAAGCCCGCGACACCGACGGGATCGGACCAGCAGAAAACATCGCTGTCGTGGCTGAGCAGGATCCCGATGCGATGCGCGCAATTCTGGAACGCGCCGTGGAAGCAGACGCGATCGTCGCGCGCGCCGAGAGCGAGTTCGGCGTCGCAAAGTCCACGGTGGCCGTTGGCGGGCAGCAGCTCCAGCTGCGCGGCCTCGGCGGCGACTACACCGAGGTGTTTCTCCCGCTTGCCGGTGCGCACCAGGCGGCAAATGCCTCGCTTGCGTTGGCGTCGGTTGAGGCATTGTTTGGCGTCACTCGGGACCACCCGCTCGACCTCGATGCGGTGCGTGAGGGATTCGCCCGCGTGCGCGTCCCGGGCCGCATCGAAAGGTTTGGCACCGCACCCGTGCTGCTTGTCGACGCCGCGCATAACCCCCACGGCGCGCGCACCCTTGCCGCAGCGCTTCGTCGCGATTTCAATTACGCAGGCTTGGTTGGCGTCGTGTCGATCTTTACCGACAAAGACGCGGCGGCAATGCTCGCAGCTCTCGAGCCAGAGCTCCGCGAAGTTGTGATTACCCAGAACTCATCGCCGCGCGCGATGGATGCCTACGAGCTTGCCGAAATCGCGTATGGGATCTTCGGCGACGACCGGGTCCGGGTTGAGGCGCACCTGCCTGCGGCTATTGCACTGGCTCGCGAAGTTGCCGAGGATGCTGACGAAGATGGCATGGGCGTGCTGATCACCGGTTCAGTCGCCACCGCCGGCGATGCGCGGGCCTTCCTCACCGCCGACGCACAAGACAGCAATGGTTAAGCCCGCACCGCACGCGTGGTTAGTGACGAATCGGTGGCTGCACTGGGACAAGTTTGAGTGGCAGTTTGCGGAGCTGATCCGCGCGGCGTCGCGGATCGGGGTGCAGCTGGAGCGTGTGAGCACCGACGAAGCGCTGGCGAACCTGCACACGTGCGGGATGGATTTGCCGCGGGTCGCATTGATCATGGACAAAGACGTGGCCGCCGTCGCCCAGCTCGACGCAGCCGGAGTGCGCACCATCAACTCTGCGGCTGCGATTGCCGCGTGCGATAACAAGGCCTACACGCACGCCGTGCTCAGTGCAGCTGGCATTGCGCACCCACAGACTTGTACTGCGCCGCTGACCTACCGCAACCTGGGGTCCGAAGAGTGGGCGGCGAGCGCGTTCGTGGGGGCTGTCGAAAATGAACTCGGTTATCCGGCGGTGGCCAAACGAGCAGTTGGCTCGTGGGGGCAAGGCATGGAGTTGGTACGTGGCCGCGAAGAGCTGATCGCGTTTCTTCACGCCGCGTATCCTGCCCCGGTCATCGTCGAGGAGTACATTGCGCGCTCCCACGGCCGCGATGCACGCATTTACATGGTGGGGCGCGAGCCCGTCGCTGCGATGCGCCGTTTCGGAGCTGATGGGGATTTTCGGGCGAACATCACGGGAGGAGGGCGCGCTGAGCCGTGGGATCCTCCGGCCGAGTACGTGGACACGGCGCGGGCGGCCATGGGCGCTCTCGGCCTGCACGTGGGCGCCGTGGACTTCCTCGACGCGCAGCGCCCACTCGTTGGAGAGGTGAACTCAAATGCGCAGTTTGCCTCGCTTTCCGAGGCCACCGGAGTCGACGTCGCCAGCCGTGTGGTCCGCCTGCTGTCTCAGGAGCTCGATGCTTAGGCAAAGAGAGTTTCCGCCGCGGCAGTTATGGCCGGGACCTTGACGCGGATACGATAAGACCCATGGCTGACCAGAACACCCCCAGACGCGGACGCTTCCGCCGTGAGCCGGAAATGGGGCCCCTCGGCCCCGGGAAAACGCCAGTCAAGGATCCGATGGAGGGACTGACTGGCGTGCTCGCCGGCACGCTGATTATGGAAGCAATCACCATCCTGCTCATCCTCACCGTGATTCTCAAGGTCGAAGAGGGGACGCTGTGGACCACATTTAACTGGTCCTACGTGACCGTGGTGGGGGTTGCGCACATCATCGCGGCCTTCTTCCAAAAACGGCCCGCAATGCTCTGGGTCGACTTGGCGCTACAAATACCGCTCATCTTTGGCTTTTTCATCCACTGGTCGGTCACGGTGGTGGGCATTACCTTCGGGGTTGTCTGGTTCTTGATCATCAAGATGCGCTCCGAGATGCTGCAGCGGATGCGGGCTGGCTACCTCGTTACTCAGCACCTGGGCACGGCTGAGGACCCGGAGACGTAGTCGCGCGTGGCAGGTTTCGCAGCTGGTTGCGGAGGATCTTCCCTGCAGCGCTGCGGGGGATCGCGTCGACAAAGTCGACGGCGCGTATCTTTTTGTAAGGGGCGACGCGAGCTGCGACGAAGTCGATGATGCTCGATTCACTTAACGCGGTGCCGGGGGCTCGGACAACGAAGGCACGGGGGACCTCGGTGCCGTGAAGGTCGAATTGGGTGACGGCGGCGTCGGTAATCGCTCCGTGCTGGTTGAGTACTGCCTCAAGCTCAGCGGGCGCGATCTGGTAGCCCTTGTACTTGATCGTGTCCTTTGCGCGACCGGTGATGTAGAGTTCGCCCTGCTCACCAACCCTGGCGAGATCACCGGTATCGAACCACTCGCCAACGGGCGGGTGCCCAAGGTACCCGCGCATCAATTGCGGACCTGCGACCGACAGCTCACCATGAGCCCCAAGGCGGAAGCGTGTATCAGGCAGCGGAAAGCCGACAGAGTCGTGCGGGGTTTTGCCCTGTACACCGACAAAGGTCACCGGCGAAGTCTCCGTCATGCCGTACCCCTGGATCACACTCGCGCCCAAGCGTGTTTCCACCGCTTGGGCAATTGCTGGGTCAAGCCGGTCTGCTCCGCTGACAATCAACTCAAGCGAATCGAAATCCTCAGGGTCCGCGGTGGACAAGACGCGCGCAAGCGGAGGCGCGATAAACGTCAACCGCACGCCGTAGTCTCGGTGCGCACGCGTAAACAGCGCAGGGTCAAAACGCTGCATCGTGATGACGTGGTGCCCAAGCATCAGTGGGGTGAGTAACAACGCGGTCAAGCCGTAAATATGGGAAAACGGCAGGGGAGACATTGTCGGAGTATGTTCTCCTACGCCGCTTCGCGCGAGGGCCGCCGCAAACTGCTGCATATTCGCGCTTATCGACGCCCCCGGAAGACCAACCGCTTTCGGCAACCCAGTTGTCCCAGAGGAGAAAGGGATGAAGGCAAACTCGTCTCCACGGCAGCTGTTGTCAGTAGCTGGTGTATCTGTTCCATCAGCACCTCGGGTGGAGGGAAAGGGGGTCAACGGCGGCCACCCCTCGGGTGTTTGCCCCTTGATGAGCGCCTTTGCCTCTGCCATCCGGATGATCCCCACTGTGCGATCCGCGTTCGCGAGATCCGCGAGGTGCTGTGCCTCATGGTCACGCAAGAGCGGACCGATCAAGCTCGTCGTGCCACCCGCTTGCGATATGCCCAAAATTGTGGCGGCAAACTCCAGGGAGTTTGGCAGTTGAACGGCAATGACCGGCCGATGCGCCAGGGAAGTGCGGGACAATACCTGCGCGACATTTCCAGAAAGCTTGCGCAACTGCTCGTAGGTCACGGTCACTCCAGTAGACAGGTCAGTGAGCGCGGGGGCATCAGGGCGACCGTGGCCTAGGGCAAGCTGGTGAATCGGTACATGCTGGAACATCGACGAAAAGCTTAGTAGGTTCATGCACATGCGCCACGTCCTGCTTTTTCTTGCCGCCGCGCTGTCCATACTTGCCGTGGGCGCGCCGATGGTGCCTCTGCCAGCCTGGGTGGGGCCGACTGCGATTGTCGCAGCAGCGTTGATGCTCGTGATGTGGGTTGTCCTGCAATATCGGCGACGGGCCGCGCCTGATCTTGCGCTTAGCGACGACCAGCGCGACGCCATTGCCCAGATAAAGCAGGCGGGAGAAATTGAAACTGCGGTCCAACAGGTGCAGCTGTGGAAGCGCGACGCCTCACGCGAAGACGCGGTGCGCATCGTACGAGACCTTTAGGTAAAGTTTGGGCCATGACTGAACGTACTTTGATTCTCATCAAGCCCGACGGTGTCGCCAACGGCCACGTCGGTGAAATCATTTCCCGCATCGAGCGCAAGGGCCTCAAGCTCGTCGAGATGGATCTGCGCACCGCTGACCGCGAAACTGCCGAGAAGCACTACGCAGAGCACAAAGACAAGCCGTTCTTCGGTGAGCTCGTTGACTTCATCACGTCCGCACCGCTGGTAGCAGGCATCGTCGAAGGCGAGTCCGCAATCGCAGCGTGGCGTCAGCTCGCTGGCGGTACCCACCCGGTTGAGAAGGCCACCCCGGGCACCATCCGTGGCGACTTTGCGCTGACCGTTGGTGAAAATGTTGTCCACGGCTCTGACTCTCCAGAGTCCGCTGAGCGCGAGATCGCGATCTGGTTCCCGAATAAGTAGCCATTCGACGTATCAAGCGCCACCCTCGTTGCATGAGCGACGCGGGTGGCGCATTTTTGTGTATCGGTACGTAAGTACTTTTGCCAACCTTGCTAAACTAAAACCGAGAAAATCGACTACCGACTTGCGAGGAAAGGACGACAATGGTGAGCGTGCAAAGTATGCGGCAGCGGCGGGCAAACAAGAAGCGCGATGCAATCCATGAGGCGACGGTCCGCCTCCTCCTCGCCGAGGGAATGCGAGCAGTTACTCACAGGCAGGTCGCTGCACTAGCGGATGTCCCAGTGGGATCAATTGGCTACTACTTCGACAGCCGCGAAAAGCTCATCATGGCCTGCTTTGAGCGAGTGCACGCCCGGCAAAACGAGATCCTCGAGGAGGCACTTGCGGACCCGCAAGTGCGAGATGACCGGAGAGCCCTCGCGTTTGCAATCCTGAACTTGACCGCCAATGGCTATCCTGACAAATTGCGGACCATCATTGCCGCCACCATCGACGGAGGTCGCGAGGGGGTTGAACTACAGCGGATGGTGCGGCGACAAGTGGATGAAGCCGTTCGATGCATCGACGAGATGCTTGAGTACGCCGGAGTAACGCAGGTGAGCGGTAGGCAAGCCCTCGCGGCGCTAGTCGGTGCCGCGCTCATTGGCACCAGCTGGGACAAGCCAGTCGTGGATAGCATCGTCGACAGCGTAGCTGAATTCATCGAGCGCGCGGAGCAGAACGCGTCGCCATCGCGCGGTTAGCGCTGTCACTGTGCCACAATGGGGAGCAGGCGCCGTGTCCAACCGAACATGGACGCTGACAAGCTTTCACCAAAGCCCGCAAAAGCTGCGGCACTGTGCGGCGGCGGCAACAACGTGCCAGCGCCCGGTGCCCGCTAGCGGGATAACGCATAACAGGAGAATTGGCACGTGGCTCAACACGAGGACACCACACCGAAAAAGCAACGGCGGACAACCAAAAAGACCACAAAGAAGACGACCCGCAAGAAGCGAACGGCCACAAACAAACGGGCCGCAAAATCTCAAAAGAAAAACCCTTACGAGGCATTCGATCGCACGCAGTTGAAAGAAAAACAGCGTGTCTTTCAGCTGGCTAAGTTGTTGGGAGTTCCTTCAAAAGATCTCGTAGTAGCTCTGTCTGAGATGGGGATCGTCAAAGTAGCGCAGTCCTCGCTCACCAAGGCAGAAAGTGAACAGCTCCTCGACGCGCTGTCCGCGTCCACTTCGACAAGTGCTGAGTCAGAAGATGTTCGTGGTGGTACGAATTCAGAAGCCGCATCAGATGCTGACGAAAAGATTCGCCACCGCGTCCGCAAGGACGTCGAAAATGAGATTCACCAGATCGAAGACAAAGTAGACGCTGAACTCGAAGCGAGTGACCGAAGCAAGCACGCGAGCGTCAACGAACCAGATCGGGAAACAAGCGACTCGGCCGGAGCCTCCTCGTCTGCTAAGGAAGAGGCCGATACCGGGCGCGAAAGCGACTCTGGAAACACCGCAGAGGCCGCTGACGCAACACAGGTGGAACAGCGTCCATTGACCGATGCTGAGCCTGAAATCACCCCGGCGCCCGAGGAAGAGCCCGCGGCAGGCTACGCTCCGATCTTTAAAGCTCCGTCGCGTTCACGGCGGCGTCGCCGCGCCAGTCGGCCCCAATCAAGCGATGCAACGAATCCTGCAACCCAAGAGCGCAGCGGTGAGGAAAACCAAACGCCGACGCGCACCCGGAATGAGGGGCCTGAACGGAAAACGCGCAGCAATCGAGGACGTGCTGCATCGCACGAAGCAGATGCACAGGGCGCAGGACATGCTGATTCCAGGAAAGACGCAGACAATGCCGAGCTGATCGAAGAGCCTAAAGCGATTAAAGGGTCTGCGCGACTGGAAGCCAAGCGTCGTCGCCGCAGCGAGAAAAACGCAGAGGCGCGAAAGCGCTCTCGCATAGTGAGCCAAGCCGAATTCCTGGCGCGCAGAGAATCTGTAGAGCGAACCATGGTGGTGCGCGAACGTGAACGCCACGACGGACACGGGCGTATCACCCAGGTTGGCGTACTCGAAGACGGTTTGCTTGTCGAGCATTTTGTCACCTCAGATGAGCAAACAACGATCGTCGGGAATATCTACCTGGGTCGCGTACAGAACGTCCTGCCGAGCATGGAAGCAGCTTTTATCGACATCGGGCAGGGGCGTAACGGCGTCATCTACGCGGGTGAAATTGATTGGAAGTCCGCAGGCCTTGGCGGGCGCTCACGCCGCATCGAACACGCGCTGAAGTCGGGCGACCAAGTAGTGGTGCAGGTGACGAAAGACCCAGTCGGTCACAAGGGTGCTCGCCTGACCACTCAAATCTCGCTTGCCGGCCGGTATCTGGTGTATGTTCCCGGTGGTCGCAGCGCAGGGATTTCGCGCAAGCTCCCGGCACCTGAGCGCAAACGCCTCAAAGAGATTCTGCACAACGTGGTGCCGGGCAAGGGTGGCGCCATCATCCGCACAGCGGCTGAGGGCGTCAGTGAAGACGCCATTGCTGCAGACGTGCGTCGCTTACACACACAGTGGGAAGCAATCCAGGAGCATGCCCAGCGCGAGATCGAGTCGAAGGGCGCGCAGCCCGTCACCCTCTATGAAGAACCAAACCTTCTTGTGAAAGTCGTGCGGGACCTGTTCAACGAGGACTTCACTGCGCTGATTGTTGACGGGAAACGCCCGTACAACACGGTGCACGCATACGTGGAATCGGTGGCACCGGACCTCCTCGACCGGGTTGAGAAGTTCAATATGGCGAAGCACGACGCGATCGATGCGTTTGGAATGCACCGTGTGGACGAGCAGCTGCGCAAGGCACTCGCGCGCAAAGTGTGGCTGCCATCTGGTGGCACGCTGATCATCGAGCACACCGAAGCTCTGACAGTGATTGATGTCAACACTGGTAAGTACACGGGATCAGGCGGATCGCTGGAAGAAACAGTGACCCGCAACAATCTTGAAGCAGCCGAAGAAATCGTGCGGCAGATCCGCCTCCGCGATATCGGCGGCATGATCATCATCGACTTCATCGACATGATCCTGCCGGAGAACCAAGACCTGGTGCTGCGTCGCCTCAAGGAGGCTCTTGGCCGAGACCGAACCCGGCACCAGGTGTCGGAGGTAACCTCGCTTGGCCTCGTGCAAATGACACGAAAGCGCTTGGGCACCGGACTGCTGGAAACGTTTTCACAGCCTTGCGAATGCTGCGAAGGTAGGGGTCTGATCTTGCTCGATGACCCTGTCGAGCAGATGCCCGTGTCGGAGCAAGGCTCTAGGCCGCAGCACACCATGACCAGGAAACGCCCGGTCGGTGAGCACCCCGCAGCGAAAGCCATGCATAGCCACAGCGCTCCGATGACTGATGGTGACATAGACCAACTCGCTGGCGCTGTCGTTGTGGAGGACGAAGCACCGGACTCACAGGATGAGCCGCAGCGCACGAGGCAGCCTGAGAAACCGAGCTCGTCGCGGCGTCGTGGACGTCGCGGTGGCGGCCGCGGACGTGGCCGTAACCGCGAAGAAGCAAAAGAAACACGCAGTGAGCAGTCGCGGCAGGAGGTGGCTGACGCAGACGGGGCGCATCAGGAACGTAGTGAGCGCGCGTCGGCCTCAGAGCGTTACACCTGGGACGCGGACAACGAAAAGGCCGAAAAGCGCACCAAAGCTAGCGATCGTGAACACGAAAACTCGGCTCATGATGAGCGAAAGCGTCAGTCGCGTGGGAAGCGGAGGTCCCGTAATGCGCGCGGCAGGAATACGCGGCACGCTGATGATGCGGGTTCCGCACCAAAGACGCACGACGGCGGGAAAGAAGCAGCTGGAGAAGCGCGCGGAGTCGTGGACGCCGAGCAAGAGTTCCAGCAGGCACTTACGGCGTTTGAAGAATCTCCGCGCCGGAAGCGACCAACGCGTGGAAACTCCCGCTCGGATCGTCGGCCTCAGCGTAACGATTTTGTCACCGAAGACGGGCCGGAAACGTCCCCGGAAAGTGGGGAAGCCAGGACGGCGCGTGGCAAGCACTCCGGCGAAGAAGCTGAGGATAACAACGCCGGCACCAGCAAACAGCGGCGCAGAAGCAACAGCGGCGCTGGAAGCGCAAGCTCGGCGCGGCGTCGGCGTCGACGTCGCGCAGTACGACGTACCACAAAAAAGCATGTGGAGGAGCCCGCGCACGCTCCGAAAGCAAATGGCGTAGGCAAGCAAGAAAGCAAGAGTGGAAACAAGTCTGGTAAAACCAAATCACGAGAATCTGACTCGTCGGACAAGCGCCAGACAGGCTCGGGCGGGACAAGCAGAGGGCGCAGGGGACGCCGACGAGCGACCCGCAAGCGTAGCGCGCAGCGTAATGCTTGACGCCACCTCCGGACGCGGTTGCCATCCTCGGTAGCCTCATCGCTGAATGGGGTGATTCTCCAAAGGGCCCACCACAGTTTGGAGAATCGCCCCACTTCGGTGTAGTCTTTGGCAGTCGCTGTTTTGGGGCGTGCCGCCTCGTTGCCTACGCATGCGGGCACGGCGGGTCTTTCGGGCCCCGAAACGCTGAAAGTTAATGTTCCATACGTCCACCGAAGCATGCCGGAGGACGTGCGAGTAGAGATAAGGGGTAACCCTCTATGTACGCGATCGTCAAGACCGGCGGCAAGCAGTACAAGGTTGCCGAAGGCGACCTCGTCAAGGTCGAGAAGCTGGAGGGTGAAGCAGGCGACAAGGTTGCACTCACCCCGATCCTTCTCGTGGATGGCGCCGAAGTGACCGCAGGTGCAGATGCACTGGCCAAGGTAAGCGTTGAGGCCGAGATCGTCGAGCACGGCAAGGGCAAGAAGGTCGATATTCTCAAGTACAAGAATAAGACCGGCTACAAGGTCCGCCAGGGCCACCGCCAGCCGCAGACCACTGTCAAGATCACTGGCATTAAGTAAGACCAAGCTCTAAGGAGAAAGATAATGGCAACTAAGAAGGGTGCATCCAGCTCCTCGAACGGTCGTGACTCTGAGTCGAAGCGCCTCGGTGTGAAGCGCTTCGGTGGTCAGCAGGTCAAGGCCGGTGAAATTCTCGTCCGTCAGCGTGGCACCAAGTTCCACCCGGGCGACAACGTCGGCCGCGGCGGCGACGACACGCTGTTCGCTCTGAAGCCGGGTGCCGTTCAGTTTGGTATCAAGCGCAAGCGTCGCATCGTTAACATCATTCCAGCAGACGGCGAGGGTGTCTCCTCCGAGGTGCTTGAGCAGGCAGAGGCAGCGGGGTCCGTTGCGGACGAAGCTACTGCCTAAATACTAGGAAGAACGAATCACACGTTCATTACGCCGCGTGCCCCACATCGTTGGGGCCGCGGCGTTCTTTCGTGTCGGCATAGTCAAAAGTCGCCTCATAGATGTTGATTGGGCCGACTCCAGGCGAAAGCAGGGTGACCAGGCCTCGGTTGCGCAACCTCCGCTGGGCGACTTCCATGCCAGTGAGCACTGTTCCATCAGTGAGCTGGACTAAGACATCGTCTTCAATAGTGTCGCCTCGCAGTATTTGCTCGACATTGTCGACAGTCATGACGGCGTTTGCGGTGAGATCAGCGTGGTCTGAGTTGTGGCGATGGAGCATCCAATCAACTGGATCAGTGTGGGGAGCCTCGGTAGGAGCTTCATTGAGGACATCTACGAGGTTTTGCATGGTGGTGGAAGCACCGGTGATGGACACGGTCATTTTGTTGCCAACTCGACGGGTGCGGACCCCATCCCGTGGGGCCTTCTTAGGGACGTAATCTTTCTTAATCTGGCGAGCTTTCCGCTGGATAGCTTGTGTATCTCCAGGCGTGCCGCACAGTACTTCTAGGAACTGCCAACGTTTTGTGGGGTCCTTGATGTTTTGGGAGCGCTGCCAGATAACGGCAAGTGTTTCTACGCTGTGCTGATTCTCCTCTGCTTTTCTTTTGCTTCGTGCTTGGTATCGGGAGTGGGTATTGTCGTGGAAGAATAATTCGACTAGGCGGACGACGTTTGCAGCGTAATCACCGGGCATACCGAGAGTTGCAAGTTGTTCGGTGGTTTGGTGTGTGCGTGCAGCCCAGGCAATGATCTCCATGCCGCGATTCCGGAGTGAAAAGTACTTTTGTAATTGCGATGTAAAGTTCATAAAAGGCAATATACGAAAGTCTTGTTAGCGCGTCAAGAGAAATAGGCGAAAATTTAGCGTGTTTGGCGATTGGGCTTACCTATGGAGTGACTACGCGTAGAGTTGGACCGTGTCTATCTGTCAAGGAGTCTTTTGAGAATGCGCGCTACCCCGAACGACGACCTCGCCCAGATGCTCGCCTCTCTACCGCCCGGCGGGACGCTACTGCTTTCGCCGGGTGATTACCGGGTAGCTACACTGCGGGTTGACGGCCGCGTACTGCAGGCAGAGGGCGACGGAGTGCGGATTTTTGGCCGCGTTGTGCTCGTTCGCGGGGCAACTCTCGTCGGTCTTACGGTAAATGGTTTGTCTCAAGGCAACGCCATTCTTTGCAACGGCGGAGACGCTTTTGTTCGCGAATGCCGAGTCTTTGTCTCTGATGACTCCAAGTTTCCGGCCATTGGTGTGAAGGGGGCGCAGCTCGAGATCTCGGATAGCGAAGTAAGAGGAGGGGCGCAGAAGAAGGCATTGGTCGGGGTCGAGAAGGCACAGTATGTGATTTCGCGCAGTGTCTTAGATTGCTTGTACCTGGAATCGGCCTCCGAGGCGAGCGTGTCGACGTCGGAAGTGAGCACGCTTTATGTCTCCCAAGGCGCCAGGATGCACCTCTTGGACGAAGTGACCATTGAAACTCCCCCGCTGCAGCGAGTGGCGGTGGTCGTTGGTGGGGCGTTAATGAATGCTCCACGTGTGCTGGTAAAGACCAGTAAACCCGAGATATTTGTGCGAAGCGCGAGTCTCAATCTGTCCCAAGTTGTAAGTAGCAACGCTGCAACCGTCGTAGTGAAGGCGGAAGGTGATGCGCGCTGCGACGTAGATTCCCGCGCGTGCGTCGTGCACCGTGAAGGCGAAGTTGCAGCTGAGGTGCTTTGGAGAGCTGCTGACAGCGAAGACTTTGAACGCGTCGTTGCTCCGCAGCTTGCGCCTCGCGCGGTAGTAGCCCTGGAAGAAGGGAAATACAAGATTGCATCGGTACCGCAGCATGTACACGAATTCACGCTTCGGGGGGCAAGTCGCGATACCACTGACTTGTTAGTCACCGAGTCGCTGAACGCGTACGAAGGGAGAAAACTCCATGTGGAGGACATAACGTTGCTGCAGACAGAGGGGCACAATGCATGTAACGTTTTTGATGATTCCGAAGCCTCTTTTCTCCGAACAAGGGTGGTCAGTGCCCAGCGTGTTGGAACGATCCCAGCGCTGTATCTGCACAAGGGGAGTCTGAGCCTGAGGGAAACGGTTGTCGAAGCGCCTGCGGGGGTAGTGAGCCTCACTGTGGTTGCGGTCGGCGGGCATGTCCGGGCGGCAACGTCTTTCCTCGGCTGGACACAATTTGTAAATCAAGCGGTGGTCGAACTGGAAGCGTGCTCCGCTTACGGGGTAGACGCCGAAGAATCGCGGGTGTCCGGCTCCTTAGAAATCCACCAATCGCTTGCAAACCAACGGCAGCTTTTGATCCATCGCGGTAGTCATTGTGATCTCAACGAACTGACGCTCCTGACAAACTATGCGGAACTTTTCGTCGATCACGCCTCTTTGGCCGTTCAAGAATCACGTTTGGTCCACTCAGCAAAAGTTGCGGTTTTTTCAGAACAGGGAACCGTACACTTACCGGCAGCGTCGATATTCGAAGAAGTTAATGGGCAATGGCAATGCGTGCGTGAACCTTTAGATATCGAGTCACCGCCATCGGCTGCAGTTGTCGATGGAGCTGAGGAGGGCGGCACCGCGCTGTCGCAAACTGCACCCGGCGATCCGATGTCCCAGATTAACGAACTCATTGGTCTAGAAACGGTGAAGCGTCAGATCGATGCGTTTATGAATCGTGTGAAGTTCAATCAGCGCCGCGCCGAGCTTGGGCTGGCACCTGAGCCGATGGTTATGCATTCGATGTTCCTTGGTAACCCCGGAACAGGAAAAACCACTGTGGCCAGGCTGCTTGGCCAAGCGCTGTATAGCGCCGGTGCCGTACGGACGAATACGTTCGTCGAGGTCGGACGAGCTGACCTTGTCGCCGAATTTATCGGAAAGACTGCGCAGAAAACAAATGCGGTGCTTGAGGAAGCACTCGGAGGCGTGCTGTTTATCGACGAGGCCTACGACCTGCATTCGGAAAGCGGCCAAGACTTTGGCAAAGAGGCAGTAACCGCAATTTTGACATTCATGGAAAATCACCGTGATGACATAGTCATCATTTTTGCTGGTTATACGGATCTGATGCAGGATTTCCTCGCGATGAATCCCGGGTTAAAGTCTCGTATCCCCAACCGCTTCGACTTCGCGGACTACTCTGCGGATGAGCTTGCGGCAATCGGTGCTGCGAGCCTGTCAAAGAAGGGCTACACCTTTGACGAAGTTGCGCTGCATGCGGCGATCCGTAGACAGTATCGGCGTTCGGGTGACGGATCGAACGGTCGGTGGGTACGGAATTTTGAAGACTCGCTCATTGGCGCCATCAGCACTCGCTTGGCACAGACACACGCCGGCGACCTTTCGCAAGTGACAAATGACGAAATAACGAGTGTGACGGATGCTGATATACGCACGGTCACAGGTGGTGCCGCGAGCGCACAACGCGTTGACGCCCTCTTGGATGAATTGGAAAACCTCATCGGCTTAGAAGAGGTCAAACAGTGGACTGCCGACCTGGTGCAAGTCGCCGAGGCGAACCAGCGGCTTGAAGCGCAGGGCTTACAAACCTCTACGCCCACGTACCACATGGTGTTTTCTGGGAATCCCGGGACTGGAAAAACGACGGTCGCCCGCATCGTCGCAGAGATTTTTCACGCGCTTGGGATCCTCGAGTCTCCGACCGTCAAAGAGGTCACGCGCGCGGATCTTGTTGGCTCCGTCATTGGCGCGACTGAGAAGCAAACCACCAGAGCGCTCGATGAAGCGCTGGGAGGGGTGCTGTTTATTGACGAGGCGTACCAGCTTACAAGCGCCGGCAGCTCGAACGATTTTGGTCTGCAAGCTGTCGAAACTCTACTGCCGAGACTGGAGAACGACCGAGGCAAGTTCATCGCGATTTTGGCTGGATATACCGACGAGATGGAAGAGTTTCTGGATGCCAACCCCGGTTTGCGCTCCCGCATCCCAAATGTGATTGAATTTCCAGATTACAGCTCTCGAGAAGTAGCGCGCATCGTCGCGGAAAGCTTAAAAGGACGAGGTTGGAGCATCGATACAGCGCTCTTGGACGCGACCGTGGTCGCTGTGTATGAGGCGCTGCCTACTGCGGAACGTAGCAATGGACGGTGGGCGCGTAACTTTGCGGACCGCCTGGAGCATCGACACAAGCTTTGGATCGCGCGAACTGATCCAAGTGGTGAAGATCTACGCACGATCACGGAGGAAACTGTTCGCGCAGTCGGCGGAGAGTTCACGCAGTCGGTGTATTAAACCGAGCATGCGAGGTGATCCGTTACTTGCTTTGCTGTTGACCCGGTACCCTGCATGTAAGAAACGTTGTGGCAGGTGCCGCACATTACTTCTTTTGCGCAGAAAGCATCGGGCTTGCAGGCGCGAAAGTGTGAGCGCCGGCAAGCTGCAGCGTTGTTGTACAGACCATTGACGATAGGGAGGCGGGCGAAACCATGGCGCAATTCGTTGATCGCGCGGTGCTGCATTTGCAAGCAGGTGATGGTGGGCATGGGTGCGTGTCTGTGCACCGCGAAAAGTTTAAGCCGCTCGGTGGCCCCGACGGGGGCAACGGCGGGCACGGCGGCGATATCGTGTTGGAAGTTTCGACTCAGGTGCATACGCTTCTTGATTTTCAGTTCCGCCCGCACGTCAAGGCTGGTCGTGGAGGCAATGGCGAGGGCGATCACCGCAATGGCGCCCGCGGCGAGGACCTTATCTTAGAGGTGCCGGTGGGTACCGTTGTCCGGGACGAGGGAGGCAATGTCTTGGCCGACCTTACGGAACCTGGTACGAGATTTATGGCTGCCGAAGGCGGTTACGGCGGACTGGGCAACGCGGCGCTCGCAACGGCAAAACGAAAGGCGCCAGGCTTTGCGCTTAAGGGGGAGCCGGGTGAGGCACACGATCTCATCTTGGAGCTGAAGTCGATGGCTGATGTTGGGCTCGTGGGGTTTCCTTCAGCAGGGAAGTCTTCGCTCATTTCAGTTTTGTCGGCAGCGAAACCGAAGATTGCCGACTACCCGTTTACCACCCTTGCCCCAAACTTGGGGGTCGTAGATGTGGGCGACGACACGTTTACCATTGCCGATGTGCCTGGGCTGATTCCAGGCGCAAGCCAGGGCAAGGGGTTAGGTCTTGATTTCTTGCGACACATTGAGCGCACCGCGGTGCTTGTGCACGTGGTAGATGTCGCATCGATAGAGCCCGGTCGAGATCCGATTTCTGATGTTGAGGCCTTAGAGGCGGAGTTGGAGAGCTATGCGGATGCCCTCGATCATGATTCCGGCTTGGGTGACCTTCGCGAGCGGCCACGCATTATTGTCCTGAACAAGTTGGACATCCCAGAGGCTGCAGAGCTCGCAGAGTTTCTCCTCGAGGACATCAAGGAACGCTTCGGGTGGCCGGTGTTTCAGATTTCTACGGCGACACGAGCGGGCTTGGACGACCTCAAGTGGGCGATGTGGAAGGTCGTTGAGCAAACTCGCAAGGCGCAGCGCAAGGCGCAAAAATCCAACGCGCCGATAGCTCGTCAAGAGGTGATTCGTCCGCAAGGCGTGTCGCGTAAAGGCCGCAAAGGAAAGGCAGACAGCGGCATCGTGGTCGAACGAGACCCGATGTATCCAGAGGGCTGGATTGTTACTGGCGAAAAAGCGGAACGCTGGATCCGCCAGACTGATTTTGAAAATGACGAAGCTGTCGGGTACTTGTCGGACCGTTTGGAAAAGGCGGGAGTTGAGGAGGAACTGCGGCGCATCGGCGCGCGCGAGGGAGACACCGTCACAATTGGCGATATCTCGTTCGATTGGGAACCGATGCGCGGAGGAGACCCAACGCTCGCAGGCCGTGGAGCGGATGCACGTCTGTACGACACCAATCGAACATCTGCGGCAGAGCGCAAGCGAGCCTCCCAGGCGCGGCGTGGTCTTATCGATGAATTCGATTACGGCGATGGTGAAGAAGCGGAGCGCAAACGCTGGGAGGGCTAGACTGGTTGCCTATGCCTGCTGCCTTAAACCCCAACCTTTCCGAGTCCGAGCTTCGCGCACACATTGCCAGTGCGCGAAGGATCGTGGTCAAGATTGGTTCGAGCTCACTGGTCAACACGGACTCATCTGTGAGCACCGAAAAAATTGATGCGCTTGTCGACGCTATGCATGCTCGGATGAGCGCAGGCACCGACATCATTGTGGTGTCCTCCGGCTCGATCGCGGCGGGGATGGCACCGCTAGGGCTGTCGCAACGACCACGTGATCTCGCCACAAAGCAGGCTGCGTCCGCGATAGGCCAGGTTCACCTTGCGCAGGCGTGGGGTGCGTCATTTGCTCGCTATGGCCGGACGGCTGGGCAAGTTCTCCTTACGCAAGCTGATGCCGGAGTGCGTGAAAGGGCTAGGAACGCGCAACGCACTATTGATCGGCTGCGGCAGTTGGGGGCTGTGCCGATTGTCAACGAGAACGACACCGTGGCCACCTCGGAGATGCGCTTCGGAGACAACGATCGGCTCTCAGCAATCGTGGCGACGCTGACTTCCGCCGACGCGCTTGTTCTGCTTTCCGACGTTGACGGATTGTACGATCGCAGCCCCGCAGACCCGGCAGCGCAAATGCTCACTGAGGTGCGTAGTGGGCGAGACCTTGAGGGCGTCGCAGCTGGTGACGGTGGAGTGTTTGGTACCGGTGGCATGGCAGCAAAAGTGTCTGCGGCGCGGTTAGCAACACGGGGTGGGGTGCCGGTGCTGTTGACGTCGGCAAGCAGTATTGCCCAAGCGCTGGGGAGCGCAGACTGCGGCACGGTGTTCCACACACGGCCGGCTTCACAGTTGCGTGCCTGGAAGTTTTGGGCACTCTATGCCGCGGATGCAGAAGGGATTATTCGTCTGGATGCGGGAGCTGTCGAAGCGGTGACGCGTGGAGGAACGAGCTTGCTCGCGGTAGGGATCACCGGCATTGAAGGAGAATTCCATGCTGGCGATATTGTTGAGATTCTTGGCCCCGATTCGGAAGTAATTGGGCGCGGTGAGGTCGCCTACGACGCGACGGAACTCACCAGTATGTGTGGCAAGCACACCTCGGAGCTCGCAGAAGATAAGCGACGCCCGGTCGTCCATGCGGATTATCTATCTCACTACGCGAGTCGATTGTAACGACTACGGTAGTGGCATGAAGTTTGCTTTTCTTCCGTCCCCGTGGGAGGCCTCGGTCGCGGATCTTGCGGCGGCCGGCCACGAAATGGTTGACCTGGCCGACAATCCGGACATGGTTGTGTTCCGGGGCGGCCCGAAAGACTTTCCGGATACGCTGCCGGAGAGCGTGAAGGTTGTGCAGATCGGCTACGCCGGCGTCGAGCAGCTCCTTGATGCAGGGATTTTAGCGAAGCACGCTGCGACTGGAGTGCGCTTTGCAAACGCTGCCGGGGTCTACGACGACACCGTGGCTGAGTCGACACTTGCACTGTTGCTTGCGGTCTCGCACCGGCATAACGCGGTGCGACGGGAGTGGAACCAGGACCAGCTTTTTGAGGAGACTGAATTTCTCTTCGACAACAAGAAATTGGCTCTGATTGGTGCCGGCGGCATCGGCAAGAAGCTGATTGAGTTTCTCGCTCCCTTCGGCATGGAAGTGACGGCTGTAAACCGCTCTGGTCGCGCGGTAGAGGGAGCGTCGCGAACTGTCGCAATGTCCAACACTGAAGCGATGTCGCAAGTGTGGGCAGAGCACGAATACTTTGTCCTACTGGCACCGCTCACCCCGGACACGAAGCATCTCGTAAACAATGACGTGCTTGCGGTCATGCCATCGAACGCAGTTGTGGTGAACGTCGGGCGCGGTGGCCTGATCGATACCGAGGCACTGACGGAAGCGCTGCGTAACGGCACCATTGCAGGTGCGGGCCTGGACGTCACTGATCCGGAGCCTTTGCCAGCCGATCACGCATTGTGGGACATGGACAACGTCGTCATCACACCACACACTGCCAACATTCCACGGTTTATGGAGCGCCGGGTTGGTGCGCTCGCGGTGGAAAACTGGGAGCTGTTTGCCGGAGGGAAACACATGCGAACCGAAGTTGACGTGAATGCGGGGTACTGACATGAACACTGACGTACAAGGTGACACTCGCACCGTGCAAGAGCTTGCGCAGGCCGCGAAGCGAGTCGCGCCGCAGCTCGCCGAACTGCCAACGGCGGAGAAGAATACGGTGCTGCGTGCCGCGGCAGAGTCGCTCGTTGCACGAACCGCGGAAATCCTGGAGGCGAACGGCGCGGACATCGCGGCCGGCCGCGAGGCCGGGATGGAAGAGTCTCTCATTGATCGCTTGGCTCTTGACGCCGATCGCGTGGCCGGCATCGCCGATGGTTTGGTGCAGGTCGCGAGTCTGCCGGACCCGGTAGGGGATGTCGTGCAGGGGCGTACCCTGCCGAACGGTTTGAAGCTGCGACAAGTGCGTGTCCCCCTTGGCGTGATGGGGATGGTGTACGAGGCTCGCCCGAACGTCACCGTTGATGCGTTCGGTCTCGCTTTGAAATCTGGCAACGTTGCGCTCTTACGCGGTTCGAAGTCCGCTGTGCATTCCAACGCGGCGTTAGTGGCGGTACTGCAGGATGTGCTCGAGGGGGCAGGACTTCCACGTGAAGCGGTGCAGCTTTTGCCGTGCGAGAGCCATGCAACGGTACAGGAGCTCATCACTGCTCGTGGTTTGGTGGATGTGGTCATCCCACGCGGTAGTGCCTCACTCATCGACGCGGTGGTGCAGCGAGCGACCGTGCCTGCGATCGAGACGGGAACGGGCAATTGCCACTTCTATATCGATAAAGATGCTTCGCTGGATTCAGCAATCGCAATGTTGCTCAACGGCAAGACACGACGCTGCTCGGTGTGTAATGCCACGGAGACAGTGCTTCTCGACGCGGCGCTACCGGATGCCGACAAGCTCCGCGTCGTGGAAGCGCTGCAGGACGCATCGGTCACAGTCCACGGAGAAGTGGACGCGCTCGCAGCGTTTGGGGCTCGCGAGATTACTGCTGCCACGGAAGCTGATTGGGCAGAGGAGTATCTCTCGCTCGACATTGCTTGCGCAGTGGTCGACGGTGTGGAGGGAGCGATTGCACATATCGCGGAATACAGCACCGGCCACACCGAGGCAATCGCTTCAGACAGCGCTCGTGCGTTGCAGCGATTTGCCGACGCAGTAGATGCGGCGGCGGTGGTGCTTAATGCTTCCACGGCGTTCACAGACGGCGAGCAGTACGGAATGGGTGCTGAAATCGGGATTTCTACTCAGAAGTTGCACGCGCGCGGGCCGATGGGGCTGCCAGAATTGACCAGTACAAAGTGGGTCGTCGAGGGTGCCGGGCACACCAGGCCGTAATCTTAATGAGACATTGGGGCGGTCTGGCTCTATGCTCATTGTCGTGTTACGTTCCCATGCTTCATGGCGCCTCCGCGTGAGCGCCCTCGTTGTCGCTTTTGTTGCCGCAGTTACTGCGGTAATCGCCCCTATTGCTCCTGCCCCACAAGCCGAGGCGCAGCATCGTTGCCCGGCGGTCGCGTTTGTGGCTGCGCGTGGTTCTGGTCAGAACGACCAGATCTACCGCACCCGTTACTCTTCCCAGGCACCCTGGGTATCCAACGGGTGGGAAGGCCAGACTATTCGTGCGTTCCTACACCATGCAGAAGGCCGGTACCGTGCCACTCATGGCGGAAATTCGCTGATGAAGGACGTGGAAGTGCTCGGCCTTGAGCCGCGCTACTATCCGGCTGTCTACCCGGAATACGATGTGCCGAATGTCATTGCCCCATCGACTGCGCTGCAGGCGCTCGGTTTGGCTGTGCAGTACAGCATGCCTGTGCTGCGCATGGCTGTCCGTGCCGGCAATGAGTTCCTAGACTCTGTGCAGGTTGGTCGTACTGGCGTGATGGCGATGATCAATGGGTACGAGCGATCGACCGGGTGCCATCCGAAGTACATCCTGTCCGGCTATTCGCAAGGTGCCATGATCATGCTGGAGCATGAACGCGAGTTGGCGCGACGTGGACAGCTCGCCGGTGTGGTGTACTTCGGCAACCCCAACACTGCTCCGTGGGATCCGGCGACGGTCGGCGTTGCCGGCGGTGGCGCCGGCGGCATCCTGGGCTTTTTGCCGTTTAACATGAAGACGGCTGCGGGTACCCGCAATCGCGTGAATTACTGCTTGCCGTTGGACGGTGTGTGTGATTTATCGATCCAGACGTTGCGCGCCTCCCAGGGCAATGGCGGCAACCATGGGCGCTACTACATTTGGCCGTCGCGCTGGGATAATCAGGTCTCGGACACTTTCGGCAGGTTCGTGGATCAGGTGCGTTACCGCTAAGCATGGGGCAGTGGCGCTACCGAGCTCTAGGCTCCGCGTAGCCTGGTGAGCATGGAAGAGTTTGCTGATTCGCTCAACGGTGCCTCCCGCATTGGGATTATGGGCGGCACGTTTGACCCGATCCACCACGGCCACCTCGTGGCGGCGAGTGAAGTTGCCGACAGGTTTGCCTTAGACGAGGTGATCTTTGTTCCGACGGGCAACCCCTGGCAGAAGGCGGACCGGGAGATCACCGCGGCGGAGGACCGGTACTTGATGAGCGTAGTTGCCACTGCTTCTAACCCACGTTTTTCGGTCTCGCGGGTAGACATTGACCGGGGAGGTCCCACGTACACGCTGGATACGTTGCGGGATCTCCGGGAGCAGTTCCCTTCCGCCAAGCTGTTTTTCATCACCGGCGCAGATGCGCTGAGCTCAATTATGTCGTGGCGGCACTGGGAAGAAATGTTTGAGCTTGCAGAGTTTGTTGGTGTGACCCGCCCTGGCTATGAGCTGACGGAAGAGATGTTTCCGGAAGAAATTCAGCGCCGTATACATCTCATCGAGATCCCAGCTATGGCTATTTCTTCGACCGACTGCCGTGAGCGTGCGCAGCAGGGGCGCCCGGTGTGGTACCTGGTTCCGGATGGCGTTGTACAGTACATCGCGAAGAACCGGCTCTATCAGTAAGTGGCACTACGCGCGCCTGTCGTGGGACAATGAAGTCGCTACATTTTGTCTTGGTACTTGAAAAGGAATTGCTTCTTGAGCGCAGCGCAGATCTCTATTGAACAATCCACCATCGCCGCGAAGGCCGCTGATGAGAAACTCGGCACGAACATTGCCGTGCTTGATGTATCCCAGGTGATGGGGATTACGGATATTTTTGTCGTCGTGTCGGCGAATAATGAGCGCCAGGTCGCGGCGATTGTGGACGAGGTTGAAGCGGAGCTGACCGAGGCAGGCCTGGAGCCGAAGCGTCGTGAAGGTAACCGCGAGTTCCGCTGGGTCTTGTTGGACTACGGGGATTTTGTCGTGCATGTGCAGAGGGAGCAGGAGCGCGAATTTTACGGGCTGGACCGTTTGTACGCGGACTGCCCGGTTATTGCGGTTGAGGGCATTGAGCCGTATCAGCGGCCGGAAGAATTCACTGAGGTACGCGGGGTGGAAGATCTCGAAGACCTACCACTTGCGGGTGAGATCCCGGAGGACGACGACTAGGCTCCGGCAGGTTTTCAGAGAATTCGCCCCTTGATCTGCCCGCTACTGTAAGGAGGAGCACCGATGCAGCGCCGTCTCATCATGCTGCGGCATGGGCAAACTGTGTATAACGCAACCCGGAGGATGCAAGGACACCTCGATACGCAATTGTCCGAGACCGGGCTTGCGCAGGCGCGTGCTGCTGCGGACATGGTATCGGACTTGGGGGTGTCGAAAATTGTGTCCTCCGATCTTTCGCGCGCCGCCGACACCGCTGAGATCATTGCCAAAACCGTAGGGGTGCCGGTGCATACAGATGCTCGACTGCGGGAAACACACCTCGGACGTTGGCAAGGTAAGTCGCACGAAGAGGTTGATGGTGCTTTCCCAGGGGCTCGGGCGCTGTGGCGCAACGACGCGACATGGTCACCGCCGGAGGGGGAGAGTCGTGTGCAAGTGGCGCAGCGCGCTCGTCCCGTGGTGGACGAGCTTATTGCAGACTACGCCGACTGGGGCGACTCGGCGGTGCTGTTGGTGGCGCATGGCGGGACTATTTCGGCGCTGACGGCCAGTCTGCTGGGCTTCGACGTTGCGCAGTACCCGCTGTTTAAGAGCCTGGGTAACACAAACACCGCACGCCTGTACGCGCTGCCGAGGTTTGGTACTCAAGGGGCAGACGACGGTGATGACGGTGATACGGTGCAGTGGTACCTGGAGGCTTGGAATCAGGGGCTGGTGGGTCCATGACGGTGCGCATCGTGGTTGATTCCGCTGCGGGCTTGTCGGAAGAATTGCTGCATGAGCTTGATATCACTGAGGCCGCGCTTCATGTGATGGATGGGGACGACGGGGCGTCGACAAGCGGGCTGAGCGCGATTGAGCTTGCGGCGTGTTATGCGCGGCAGCTGGAGCGAGGCGGGGATGATGGCGTCGTCGCGTTGCATTTGTCGAAGCATTTCTCATCGACCTGGTCGGCTGCGGTTCAGGCCGCAGGAGTGTTTCCTGGCTCCGTGCGCGTAGTGGAGACTGACACTGCGGGGATGAGCATTGGTGCTGCAGCAATGGCGGCCGCGACACTCGCACGCGAGGGCGCGAACCTCGATGAGTGCGAAGCGATGGCACGTTCTACTATCGAGCGCTCGGAGACGTGGCTCTACCTCAGTCAGCTTGATGATTTGCGCAAGAGCGGTCGCTTATCGACGGGCACCGCTGTCCTTTCCGCAGCACTGCTGGCAACCAAGCCGATCCTTCGGCTTAACGCAGGCAAGCTTGAACTTGCCGGAAAGACACGGACGCAGACCAAGGCTTTTGCAAAGTTGGCGGAGCTGGTGATGGAGCGGGCTGGGGAGAAGCCGGTCTTCGCCGCCATCCAACACACCGGGGCGACTGAGGCGGCGCATCAACTTGCAGACACGCTCGAGGCTGTTTTGCCGGATGGCTCTCGGATTCTTATTGAGCCGCTTGTGGATGTGCTTGCTGTGCACACCGGGCAGGGAGCGATCGGGCTTTCGGTGGTGTTCTCCTCGCAACGCGATGCCTAGGTTGTGCTGTTTGGCTAGGTAGCCCGAACGCCCGCGCGTGCTCAGCTGTCTCTTCCGCCCCACGCGTTTCATTTACGCTGTGCGTTATTTATTTATTTCGCGGCGGTCTTCCATTGCTGGCGTGAGTTTCGTATTATGCGACTATGGATACTCTTGCGCGAATTAAAGAACTCACCCGCCCAACTGGGGAAGAAGACCTACTCAACGTTGAATACCCGAAACCGCGACTGAGCGTCTCGCCCAGGCACGCCGTCATCGCCGTTGTGTGTGCACTGCTGGCCCTTGGCGCGTGGGCGTTGCTCCGGACTTCCGCCCCGCCTGATTCGCCGCCGACGTGGGATACCACAGCGACAGAAACGGAAAACGCGGCGAGCGGAGAGATCGTGGTCTCCGTCGTGGGCGAGGTGGAACGCCCCGGGTTAGTCACCCTGCCGGACGGCGCGCGGGTAGCGGATGCGCTCAACGCAGCCTCTGCGCGGCCAGCGGCGGATATTTACGCGTTGAATCAAGCACAGCTTCTCGTCGATGGGCAACAGCTTGTAGTGCCAGCTGTGGGGGCCAGCGGCGAAGCTGGCGCGAGAGACGCCAGCGGACCTGCTGGTACCGAATCGGGGGTGCTCTCGCTCAACACCGCAAGCGTCGCAGAACTCACCTCCTTACCCGGCATAGGAGAGGCCACGGCTCAGGCGATCGTGCAGCACCGTGAGACGAACGGCCCATTTGCCAAGCCTGAAGACCTCATGGATGTCAAAGGCATCGGTCCGGCGAAATTTGAGGCGCTCAAAGAGCTTGTGGGGCCGTAGTTGTGCAGGAACTTCGGCTCGTACCAGCGGCAATTGGGGTCTGGGCTGGTGCGCTGTGCTGTTTGCTTTGGGGGCCTGTGTGGGCCGGGGGAGCGCTCGCCGCAGGAGCTTGCGCGAGCGTGCTCTACAGGGAGTACGGTCAGGCAATTCTCGTTGCGGGACTGGGGATAGCATCCACGCTGGGTACCCACTTGCGCGGTGTGCTCGCTCACCGTTGGGAAGCAACGCACCCGGACCAGTCCGGGCAGGTGCCGAAGAGCGTGGTAGGAACCATCATCGGGCATCCACGTGAGCTTGCAAGTGGCGGCTATCTGACCCGGATTCACGTCGAAGGCTATCCGGCTGCCATCCCTGCGTTCTCGGAAAAGCTCCCACCGCACGCGGTGCCTGGCGCTCACGTCGAGGTCATTGGTGCGCTCGGGGAATCTACGGTTCCGGGCGTAGGCGCGGTAACGATAAATGGAGACATTGCAGTGCTCGCGGGGCCGCAGGGGATGGCCAAGCTAGCGGAGCACGTGCGTTCGACCTTCGACCAGTCGGTGCAGGCACAGGTTGGCGAAGCAACGCGCGGGCTGATCCCGGGGATGGTGCTTGGAGATACAAGCTCGCAGAGCGACGCTGAGCAGCAGACGTATATCGATACGGGCTTATCGCATCTGTCGGCCGTGTCTGGTTCAAACGTCGCTATTGTCACAAGCGCGGCGGTGATCATCGCGACCCTTCTAGGCTTCGGGCTGCGCTATCGCCTTGCCGCCGCTGCGGGGTCGTTGCTCCTCTTCGCCGGTTTGGTAGGTCCAGAACCGAGCGTGTTGCGGGCCTCGGTAACTGGTCTGGTCAGTCTGACAGCCATCATGGCTTCGACGCGCACGGAGCCGATCCACGCGCTTTGCCTTTCGATCATCGGCCTTGTCCTGGTCGACCCTGACCTCGCGGTCAACTTTGGGTTTGCGCTTTCGGTTGCCGCGACGGCTGGGATCGTCGCGCTTTCCCCTTTGCTGTACCGCGCGCTTGCCTTTACCCAATGGCCGGACATTGTGGTGCGGGCGCTTGCTGTCGCGATTGCTGCCGACATTGCAACGATGCCGATCATCGCGCTCATGGCTGGACAGGTCTCCCTCGTTTCCGTTGCTGCGAACGTGCTCGTTGCTCCCGTCGTGCCACCGATAACCGTGCTGGGGCTGCTCGCTTGTGTGCTCTCCCTGTTGCCGGGTGGCGTAGAAGCAATAGTGCTGTGGTTGGTTGAGCCTCTCGCATGGTGGGTGCACGCTGTCGCATCGTTTGGTGCGGACCTTCCTTCGGCAACGGTACGCGCGTCTCCACCGGTAGTGCTGGTGGGCTATGGCTGGATCGTCGCTGGGTTTTTGCTCCGTCGACCGCGGGCTACCCTTGCCCTGACGACCGTGCTGCTGATCAGCTGCAACGTGCCGTTTTACTCCGCACGCACTGTTGATCCAATGACACTGCGAGCACACGTGGTCGAGACAAAGGAAGACGTCGAGCCTATTCCAGCGGGAACGGAAATCGTGGTGGTGTTGGAAGGCGGGCGGCCACACAGCTACCCGGTGGTGACGCCAACTGGAATTCCGGTGCTCTTTCCGAATCGAGATGGGCGAGTGCTCCTCTACACTGACGGAACACAACGACTGCTTGGCCCGTAAGCTTGGGGGCATGCTCAACCCGGTTCACCTTGTACTTGGCGAGGAGACGTTTCTTGCCGAGCGCGTTACTAACGACATCGTCGACAGCCTTGGTCCGACCGCCGAGGTGACAACGCTGCGTGCCGGCGACGTCACCGAGGGGGAGATGGCAATGGCCACCAGCCCGTCACTGTTCGCCGAACAACGTGTTGTTGTGGTGAAGAAAACCGAGCTCGCACGCAAAGAACCAACGCAAATCCTCTTGGAAGCGTGTAAGAACCCTGCGCCGGGAATGACCATCGTCATTGAGCACACGGGGAAGGGCCACCAGAAAGCTGCAGTAGCAAAGTTTAAGAAGCTGGCCGAGGTGCACACGGTCGACCCAGTGAGCACCCGAGACCGACCAGCGTGGGTGACTGCGGAGTTCCGCCGCCACGGCGTGCGCCCGCACCAGGACGTGGTTGCTGCGGTGCTCGAGTCGGTCGGCTCCGACTTGCGCGAATTGGCCTCGGCTGTCTCACAGCTTGTTGCAGACACAGGCGGACAAGTCACGCTCCAAGCGGTGCGGAACTACTACACAGGGGTGGCAGAAGTCGCCGGCTTCGACATTGCCGAACTTGCGGTGCAGGGACGTGCGGATCGCGCGCTCGCGTCGACTAGGCGTGCGCTGCAATTGGGCACAGATCCAGTTGCGATCGCGGCGGCGCTGGCATACAAGGTGGGTGACGTAGCGAAGCTGCAGGGTATGCGGGGCGATCCGAATTCGCTCGCCCGAGATTTGGGGATGGCACCGTGGGGCGTGAAGAAGACGATGCAGATCGCGCGGCGGTGGTCTCCTGCCGCAGTATCTGAGGCGGTCATTATCGTCGCGGATTTAGACGCAGAGGTCAAGGGCAACGGCGGCGTGCCCGAGTTCGCGGTGGAAAACGCTGTACGCCGAATCGCGCAGCTTGCGTGATACTTTTTCGTTATGAGCAATGAGATCCCGGAAGACGTGCAAGAGTTCGCTACGGCACTGTTTTCTATGGCCAGGTCTGGCGAATTGCAGTTGCTGGACTACGTCGACCGTGGCGTGGATGTGGACTTGAGCAACCAGGATGGCAATAGTTTATTGATGCTCGCCGCCTATGCCGGCCACGCCGAACTCGTGCGAGGGCTGATCGAACGAGGAGCGGATGTGAATGCGCGCAATGCGCGCGGCCAGAGCATCGTCGCAGGCGCCGTGTTTCGTGGTGAGGAAACGATTGTGCGGATGCTTATCGACGCCCACGCCGACCCCGACGCCGGCCACCCGAGCGCGCGCGAAACCGCTATGATGTTCGAACACAGCGCACTTCTCGACCTTTTCTCACCGGGAACCGAAGCATGATCGGGCTCGGCGATCTCGCTGTCATCGTCGGCCTCAATCTTTTGGGGGCGGCCTCGCCCGGGCCCGATGTCATTTTGCTGACGCGTACAGGGACCCGCTCTCGTGCGCACGCATGGGCCACCACGCTCGGGGTGCAAACGGGCGTGCTGTTTTGGTGCACGCTCACCGTCATAGGCGCGACTGCGCTTCTCAACGCGTTCCCGTGGGCACTAGAAGCGGTGCAGATCGTTGGCGGCGCGTTTTTGGTCTGGATGGGCACCGGTAACGTACGCGGGGGTTGGCAAGATCGGCGCAAGCCGCCGCCAAATACGGTGGAGGCGGCGAAGCGGCTCGGCACTACGCGTGCGAGCTACTGGCGCGGGCTGACTACTAATTTGGCCAATCCAAAAATTGTGCTCGCTTTATCCGCGATGATCGCTCCCTTGCTGCCAGCGCATCCGACGGTGTCCACCGCAGTGGTGGTTATCGCTGCGTTGTGGCTGAGCTCTTTTGCGCTTTTCGCCGCCTATACACAGGTCATTTCGACGGAGCGGGTGCGCCGCCGCTTGCTTGGCGCAGGGCCGTTCATCGACATCGGCGCGGGGTTGTTTTTCATCGTTGTGGGTGTGGCGCTCTGCGCTCGCGGGGTACTCGCCTTGGCATAGCGCCTCCGCTGTCTCTAGAGCTGCTGCATGACGAAGTCGACGGATTCCCTCGTCGCGTCTGGCCGTGTGAACCATGTGTGTGTCCCGCCATTGACTCGCACCAGGCGCGTCGGAGTAATGCACCCGATTGGCTCGATGGAAGTGGTGCTGAACAGACCACCGAATTCATGAGGCTCAGTGAAGCAGCCGTTCTTCCGACCAAAGGTGTCGAGCACACGAGTCACCGGCTGGTAAGTGCCGCCGTGGCGGGTGCCACCGTTGTAATCGATGATCTCGTCGCGGGTTCCGTGCATCAACAAGGTGGCAACGCTGCCGAAATCACAATTGCTTACTGTCGGATCGTAGTAAGCACCGGCCGCAGAAGCGATGGCCTTGACTGTGTCGGATGCATGGCAACCAAGAGCCGCCGCCATGCCGCCGCCATTGGACAGCCCGATCGCGGCGACGCGGCTGCGGTCACCGCCGAAGCTCGCCTCGAGATCCGCAATGACCGCGCGTACGTAGGCAATGTCTTGGCGCAGGCTGGTCTTCGCGTATGGGGCACCGGCCCACGCGTTGTCAATCCCCTGGCCGTAGACGATGATCGCATCGGTCGCGGCGTCTTCAAGCCGCAGGTAGCTGTGTGCCTTTTCTGCGGAGTGCTGCCAGCCACCGAAGCCGAAGATAATGGGGTAGGAGTTCCCCTCTGCGTACCCGGATGGCAGGACCAAGTTATAGGAACGGGTGCCACCGCCGACTTTGAGTGTGCGTTGTCTCGTACCGTCGGAGGCGTAGCCCGAGTCGCGGCCACCGGGGATTTCGCCAGCAGCTGCGTTACCGGCGTCCCCGCCCGGTGCGGCGGAGGAACCTTCGGTGCCGACAACGGGAAGTGCGATTCCGAGGATGACAACCAGTGCGAGAAGGGTGCCGATCCTTTGTGCGACGACTGGGTCGACGCCGGGGAGATCCGGCACGAAGTCTTGCAGGGAAGCAGCGTGTGCTTCTTCGGTCAACGGGGCGTCCACAATCGCAGTGGAGCTAAGCGCCAGGCCGGCTGCGAAGGCAGCGGCGCACAATGCGCGCTGGTAACGACGAGGTTTCTTCACGAACGGGTATCGTAATCTAGTTGTGTGCTGATTACACTCCGGGGGTAGGCGTAAAAATAAATACACCCGCCCTAGCCGTGAGGCTAGGGCGGGTGTGTTCAGCGCTCTCGCGCTGCCGGCGTGAGCAACGGCGTTACGCCATCTTGTTCAGCGCCTTTGCCATGTTGGACTTCTTGTTTGCCGCGCTATTGCGGTGGAAGACGCCCTTGGTCACGGCCTTGTCCAGCTTGCGGGACGCAACACGCAGCTGTGCCTCAGCGGCAGCCTTGTCGCCGGACTCGACAGCCTCACGGAACTTACGGATTTCCGTGCGGGTAGCGGAGCGGACGGACTTGTTGCGCTGACGGCGCTTCTCGTTGGTGAGGACGCGCTTCTTCTGCTGCTTGATGTTTGCCATGATTTACCTCTTAGTCTTTCGTATTCGGATCGGTACTGTCGATCTTCACCGGAAAGGGCGTCATCGTTTGACTGTGGCAACCGGGCGCGTGTGCGCTGTGGTTTACGCGGACCCAAGGTCCTGACCGCGTCGTCAAACAGCCCCGAAAATTTTCCGGGCGAGAACAACTCTTCTAAGCTAGCAGGGTGTGGCTACGCGGTTCAAATTGGCTATGCCCAGTCGAAACGGTCTCGCAGTCGGTTTGCCACGCGCTCGAAGCGGCGCTGCGGCACGATGGTGCCAGACCGGTGTAGATCGCTTTCGGGCACAATGAGCGTCTTGTCGAGTCGCACCCAGCACGGTTTCCCGGATTTATGCCATTCTCCTGCGCCGATGCCAAGCCAGCGTTCATCGTTCGCGTGCTCGGACTCTGAGGAAATGAGGAGGCCGAGCACCTCGTTGCGCTCTCGCCCGACGACGAGCATGCTGCGTTGTCGTGGCGGATGTGAGGGCATGGTGACCCACACGACTTCGCCAGGTTCGGCATTGCCGTCCATGTCGGGTGCGTAGTAGATGTTGCGCGGCAAATGCGCAGTTGGCTTGACGGTGACGTAGGTTGCGGTGCGTGGCTCGTGTGCGGGGTTTCGCGTGCCAAGTCGTTCGTTGAGCAGTGCGAGGCCTTGGTCGAGGGAGGCGGTGCGTCGCTCTCGGCGGCTGCGTCGTTTGAGGACGCGGGAGGTTTTCGCCTTGAGCTTGCTGAGTGGTGCGAAGCTGCCTTGGCGTTTGACGAGGCGTGGCCCGTCGCCGCGCGTGCCGGCCTCTCGGTGTGATTCCACGTTGACGAACCTCCCGTTCGTGTTGCTCGACACTTTAGGCGCTTGGTGCGGGTGGGACAAGTGGTTGGGGGTGGGTTGGCCCCGGTAGGATGGTGAAACTATGGCTGCCACGACGAAGAATTTTGCGGAACAAACGTTTACCGATCCCTCACGGATCCGAAACTTCTGCATTATCGCTCACATTGACCACGGTAAATCCACGCTCGCGGATCGTATTTTGCAGCTGTCAAACGTGGTTGCTGCGCGCGAAATGCGCGACCAGTACCTCGACAATATGGACATCGAGCGCGAGCGCGGCATCACCATTAAGGCACAGAATGTGCGCCTACCGTGGAAGCCGACGTCGGGTGAGTTTGCGGGCCAGGACATCGTGCTGCAGATGATTGACACCCCTGGACACGTCGACTTTTCTTACGAGGTCTCGCGTTCGCTGGACGCGTGTGAAGGGGCGATCCTGCTTGTCGACGCGGCGCAGGGGATCGAGGCCCAGACCTTGGCCAACTTGTACATGGCCATGGAAAACGACCTCGAGATCGTTCCGGTGCTCAACAAGATTGACTTGCCTGCAGCGGACCCGGATAAGTACGCGAATGAGATTGCCCACATTATTGGCTGCGAGCCCGAAGAGGTATTGCGCGTCTCTGGCAAGACTGGTGAGGGCGTGCCAGAGCTGCTAGACAAGGTCGTCGAGCTGATCCCGGCTCCAACGTCGGAACACGGCGCAGACGCGCCGGCGCGAGCATTGATCTTTGACTCGGTCTACGACACGTACCGCGGCGTCGTGACGTACGTGCGCATGATGGACGGCAAGCTGGAGCCGAACCAGCGCGTGCAGATGATGAATACCGGCGTCCAGCACGAGATCCTTGAGATCGGCGTGGTCTCGCCCACGATGAAAAAGACGAAGGGTTTAGGGCCTGGTGAGGTCGGGTACCTGATCACAGGCGTGAAAGACGTGCGTGAGACCCGCGTGGGCGATACGGTCACCTGGGCCCAAAAAGGCGCGGATGAGCCACTCGATGGTTTCGAAGAGGTCAAGCCGATGGTGTACTCGGGCTTGTTCCCCGTGAGCCAAGAGGATTTCCCGGCCCTGCGCGAAAGCCTGGAGAAGTTGCAGCTCAATGACGCTTCGCTGACGTGGGAGCCGGAGACTTCGGTCGCCCTTGGTTTCGGGTTCCGCTGTGGTTTTTTGGGGCTGCTACACATGGAGATCACCCGTGATCGCCTTGAGCGCGAGTTTGACCTCGACCTGATTTCGACAGCGCCGTCGGTGACGTACCGTGTGATTGCCGAGGACGGCACTGAACACATGGTGCACAATCCTTCCGATTGGCCGGGCGGCAAACTGCAGCAGGTGTTTGAACCGGTGGTGAATATGACGATCATCGTGCCACAGGAATTCGTCGGTGCCACCATGGAGCTGTGCCAGTCCAAGCGCGGCCAGATGAAGAACATGGAGTACCTGTCTGAGGACCGCGTCGAGCTGCGGTACCTCATCCCGCTCGGCGAGATCATCTTCGACTTCTTCGACATGCTGAAGTCTCGCACCAAGGGCTACGCTTCGCTGAACTACGAGGACGCCGGGTGGCAGGAGGCGAACCTGGTCAAGGTGGATATCTTGTTGCAGGGCGATCCGGTGGATGCGTTTTCGGCGATTGTGCACCGGGATTCTGCGCAGTGGTACGGCAACAAGATGACGAAGAAGCTCAAGGAGCTCATCCCTCGCCAGCAGTTCGAGGTGCCGGTCCAGGCGGCGATTGGCTCGAAGATTATTGCGCGCGAGAACATCCGCGCGATGCGCAAGGACGTGCTGTCGAAGTGCTACGGCGGCGACATTTCGCGTAAGCGCAAGCTGCTTGAGAAGCAGAAGGCGGGCAAGAAGCGGATGAAGGCGATCGGTTCCGTCACGGTGCCACAGGAGGCATTCGTCGCGGCGCTGTCTACCGACGAGGACTAGTTACCCCAATCACGGCGGTCGCCACCACTGTGGCGACCGTCCCCCAGGGCCCCGTGCTTACCGACGCCCCCATCACCCACACGTTGCCCACAACGTGCAGCACCCACGCGGCCTCGACTCCGCCGGTGCGCCAGGTCAGCCACGCGGCACAGGCTGCGAAGACCGCAACATCAGCAAGCGTGCCTGTACTCCCCGTATGCAACGCGACGAAGCCGAGCGCCGGAAGGCCATAGGCGAGTGGTGCGGGAAGGCCCCCGAGGACCTGCGGCAACGCGGCGCGGAAAACCAGTTCTTCCGCCGCAGCCTGCAGCGCGACGACGCCGCACAGCACAGCAAACCTGTCCCAGCGCATCGCAGGGACTACTGATGCGGCGATGGAAGCGATGGCGTAGATGCACACTGACACGGCAAGTACTCGGGCGATGACGCCCCACCGGACACGCTCATCGACAGAAATGAGCGTGGCGGGGTGGTGGCCGGTGCACACGCGCGCCAGCGGGGCTGCGGGCAGCGTGGCGGCGAGGATGTACAGCGGCTCGAGCACCGGGTCAACCGTCCATATCCCGCGCGCGCTGGCAACTTGGATCCCGAACGCGGCAGCCACGCCGAAGGCGGTAGCGAAGCTAATGAGCAGGGCGACTTCGCCGACGCACTTAGTCAGGCGGGTGGGGCCGGCGCGGTGGAAACCGGGGGTCATGGTTGCGTCGTCGCGGTGACGGTGACGTCGAGGCCGATCTCTGCGGATTCGCCTGGCGCGAGTATGACACCGTCCCGATTCGGGCCAAGCAGCGCTGGCTCGACGCAGACGAAGCTAGCCCAGTCGTCTGCGCCGAGGCTCTCGTCACGGGCGCACACGTCCGGGCCCGGGTTCCATACCACGACGTGGTCGGTGCCGTGTGCGCGCAGGGTGAGAGTACGGTGCGCGTCGGCAAGCGTGCTTGGAGCGCTCGTTGCCACAACTCGGTCAACTTCCTCGCCGAACGCGATGGGCCCATCAACTGTGCGCGTGGCACCGGCGACCTTATCGTAATAGGACGCCCCTTCGAGCCCGGTGACGTGCGCCTGGGTAGCGTTGACAGCCCAGTACGGGTGCAGCGCGAGTTGGACGCGACGCGGTGCGTCGTCGAGGTTGTCGATGCGCAACGTGAATGAGGGGTCGGACGCTGTACACACGGTGTAGGTCAGGCGTAAGTGGTCGTTGGTCAGCTCTGCGGTGGTCACGCCGTCCACCTGCGCAGTACGGACCCAGGGCAGCTGATTCGCCCAGCCGTGCATCTGCGGACCAAGCGTTTGTGCGAACCAGGGAGCGACGACGGGGATGCCACCGTGGTCGGGATTTGCGGCGGACTGGAACAGCAGGTCGCCGGTCGGGTGCGGCAGGTGGCGCAGGTGAGCGTCGGTAGTTGGCATGGGAGCCACCTTACTGCCAACGATGAGCACTGCAATGAGCGCAAGAATGAACGCGCCGAGCTGCGCGAAGACAGGCAGGAGGATACGCGAGGAGTCCAGCGCGGTGATGCCGGAAAACCCTCCGTAGGCAACAGTGGCGTTATTGACTATGTGGAGCGCAGCCGCGAGCTCGATCCCGCCAGTGCGATGCACCAGTAATGAGGCGACGAGCGCGAAGACGATGATGGTGACCATGCCCCCGCCGCCTGTCGTGTGTCCGACCGCGAAAATCGGTACCGCGAGCAGATACGCTGGCCACGGAGAGCGCATCCACGCGCCGAAGCTTTGCACGAGTACGCCGCGAAAGAGGAGTTCTTCTGCCAGACATTGCAGCGGCAGCAGGGTCACGGTGATGGCGACGCACGAGAAAAACATTGCGTCCAGCGGTGCGGGTGGGGCGCCGAAGGCGAACGCGTCCACCAAAAGCGAGAGCAGGCCTGGTGCGGCAAAAACAGCGAGTGCGGGCAGGAAATAGCGGAACCGAAACCTCCGCTCAACCGACCACAGTGCGCGCACGTCGCGCCCTGATGCCCACGCGGCAACGAACGCCGCCGGGATGGTCATTGCGAGGGCTCCGAAGCCAAGCAGCAAAGATTGTGGGTCGGCGTCGGAGATTTTCCCGACGGCTTCTTTTCCATTGAGCAGGATGAAGGGAACAACCCACACCGCCTGCAACGCGACGAAGAGAAAAGCGGCGACTGCAATCTCCACCAACGGGCGCCACCAGCGATAAGGACGGTTACGGTCTCGGCGCGCGAGACGATGGTAGGCGGGGATCATGCGGGCAGTGTCTACTATCGCAGGCATGGAGTCAACTGTAGAGATCACCAGGGACCAATGGACAGTGCTCGCGCGCGTATTGGGCCAGCCCGACGCGCCTGCGCTGCTGTTCCTGCAAGGAGGGCCTGGATCCGCCGCACCGCGGCAGCGTTTCGAATGGATCCACGCGGCGTTGCGCCGCGGCTTCCGCGTCGTGCTCTTAGACCAGCGCGGCACGGGCCGCTCCATGCGCATCGACGCTGCCGTGCCAGAGCTCATCACTGCCGACACGCTGGCGCAGTTGCGCGCACCGGAGATCATCAAGGACGCCGAAGCGATCCGCGAGGAGCTCGGTATCGCGCGCTGGGACGTGCTGGGCCAGTCCTTCGGCGGCTTCTGCTTGCTGCACTACCTTGCTGTCGCGCCGGAGCGGATCGGGTTGGCGATGTTTACGGGCGGGTTGGCGTCGATAAGCGAAGGGCCCGATGCGGTCTACGCGGCGACCTTTGCCAAACTTCGCGCTCGCCACCGCGCGTTCAACCTGGCGCTGCCGGAGGCCGAGCGGATGATCCGCGAGGTGTGCCGCCACCTCGCCAGCACTGAAGAATTGCTGCCCACCGGCGAGCGGCTCACCCCGCGCCGCTTCCGAACTCTTGGCATCGAGCTCGGACAAGAGGGCGGTTTTGCTTCACTCGCGAACCTTCTGGAGGCGCCGTTTCACCCCAACGGGCGGCTGCGCACCGATTTTCTCGCCGAAGTCGGCCGCCGCGTGAGCTTCGCCGCACACCCGCTCTACGCCGCCATCCACGAATCCATCTACGGCGGCACCGTTCCGGGCGCAACCAACTGGTCCGCCGAGCGAGTGTCGCGCACCATCGCCGGCTTTGGCCCCGACGCCACGCCTGACGACGAAGAGTTCTACCTCACCGGCGAACACATCTTCAACTTCCAATTCGACGAGGACCCCGCGCTGCGCCCCTTCAAGGACGCGGCGAACACGCTGGCGGCCAAAGACGACTGGTCGAACCAATACGCGGGCATCGTCGACGGGGCCGCCGCGCACGACGCAGCGGGTGGGTGCCGCGTAGCCGCCGTGTACACAGACGACATCTACGTACCGAGGGAACTCTCGCTGGATACGGCGCACACGCTCGGCATCGAGGCGTGGGAGACAGCGCACTACCAGCACGATGGCCTGCGCAAGCACGGCACCGCGGTGCTCGGACGGCTACTCGAGATCGCGGCGAGCACGCGCTAGGGAAGACGGGCTATGATCAAGGCATGCAACGACCGGTTCCCCGCGAACAATCGCAGCTGAGTGACGCAGAAGCTGCCGAGTTTGAGCAGTTAATCAGCGGCTTCGAGCGTGTTGAAGAACACGTGCTCAACTGGGCGCTTATCCCGCAGATCTACAACTAGGCCTCCGGGAGGCGATCCGCGGCCGAGGGGTAGGAGGGCTGCGCCCCGGGCCGCTGCACACTAAACGCGCCGACTCGCGCAGCAAACGCCGCTGCCTCGTCCAAGGAATCGCCCACCACCAAACGGTGGCACAGCGCGCCCGCGAACGCGTCGCCCGCGCCGACGGTGTCCACAGCCTTCACCGACGGGGTCGCGACATGACGGAGCCCATCCGCATCCGCGACCAGCGCGCCAGCCGCGCCGAGAGTGAGCACCACAGAGGGGAACCCGACGTCCAAGAGACGCTGGGCAAGCTCCTCTGGCTCGCCAGCGTCGTCGGCGCCGAGCTGTGCGAGGATCAGCCCCGCCTCGTGCTCATTGGCCAACAGCGGGTCGGCGCTCAACAGCGCCTCGCGAGGCACCTCGACCACTGGGGCGAGGTTGACCACGACGCGCCCGTCGGCAAGCGCAACCGCTTCGGCGAAACCTTCCGCCGGGATCTCGCCCTGCAGCAGGACGAGCTTTGCGGCTTCTACCGGCGCGCGGTGGGTGCGGACAAACGCGTCGTCCACCAGTGCGTTCGCGCCGGGCACGACGAGTACGGTGTTCTCGCCGTCGGCCGCTACCGTGATTACCGCCAGACCGGTGACCTCATCGACTTCCTCTACCTGGCTGAGGTCGACACCGGCAGCGCGCAACACCGCAGTGGCCGGTGCCGCGTTCGCGTCTTTACCGACCGCACCGACGAGCGCGACGCTCGCCCCCAATTTCGCGGCCGCGCACGCCTGGTTGGCGCCCTTCCCGCCAGCGGTGATCCCGCCCCCGGCGCCCATGAGGGTTTCGCCGGGGTGGGGGTGGCGCGGGACGTTGACGGTGAGGTCGGCGTTAATGGAGCCGACAACGACGATGTCAGCAGCAGATGAGTGGCTCATGCCTTCTCATCGTACGGAATGATCGCGTCGAGCAACGCTTGTGTGTACTCGTGCTGCGGGTTCGCCCAGATGTCCTCGGTGGCGCCGTGCTCGACGATGCGGCCGCGTTCCATGACCGCCAGACGCGGGCACAACTCGCGAGCGACCTGCAGGTCGTGCGTGACGAAGATGAGCGTGTGCTTACCGACGCTCTCGCGCAGCACATCGAGCACCTGATGCTGGATGGTGGCGTCGAGGGCGGAGACGGGCTCGTCGGCAAGCAGCAGCCGGGGGCGCGGGGCGGCAGCGCGCGCAATCGAAATGCGCTGGCGCTGGCCGCCGGAAAACTCGCGGGGGAGGCGATCGCCCATCCCGCGAAGCCCGACCGCATCGAGTACGGCCTCGGCGGTATCAGAGGACACGCCGGTTTCGCGGATGGAGTCGCGCACGCGCATCCGCGGATCGAGCGAGGAGTACGGGTCCTGGAACACCATCTGCAGTTGCTTTTCGGTGCGCACTTCGCCTGCGGACGGGGGGAGGAGCCCTGCGATGACGTGCAGCAGGGTGGTTTTCCCGGAACCGGAGCCACCCACGATTGCGAGGCGCTCGCCTTCGCGGACGCGCAGGTTGATGTTGTCGAGGACGCGCGTGTTCCCGCGGTCGACGCACACGCCAGCCAGCTCGACTGCGGTCGCAGCGCCGGTGGAGCGCAGAGCGGGCGCTGGTGGGCCCGGCCGCGCCGCGGCCTCGAGCTGGCGTGCGTACGCGCTGTTGCCGTCGACGATGTGGCCACGGTGGAAGACGAGCGTGCGGTTGGTCATTCGGCGCACCACGGCGAGGTCGTGGGAAATAAACAACAGGCCCATCTCGCGCTCTGCGACCAACCGGTCGAGCAAATCGAGGATCTGCGCCTGCGTGGTCACGTCCAGGGCGGTGGTGGGCTCGTCGCAAATCAGCACGTCTGGGTCCTGCGACAGTGCCAGCGCAATGAGGACACGCTGGCGCTGCCCGCCTGAGAGCTGGTGCGGATAGGCATCGGGCCGGTCGACGCCGACTTGGCGCAACAGCTTCTGCGGCACGAGGCGGCCGATTTTGGTCAGCGGATCAAGCGCAGTCATCGGCTCCTGGAACACCATCGCCACGCGGCTGCCGCGCACCTTGCGGCGGACACGGTCGCGCGTGCCCACCATTTGTACGCCATCGACGGTGACTGAGCCGCTGGCGGCGGGCATCCCCGGCGCGTCTGCCAGCCCCATGATGCTCAGGGCGGTGACGGATTTGCCGGAGCCGGATTCGCCGATGATACCGACGCGCTCGCCGCGCGCGACGCTGAATGAAACGGCGTGCACGATGCCGGGGACGGTGAGCCCGTCCACCACGATCACGGGTGCTGTCATGATGCGCTCCGATCGCCGATGAGGTTGAATCCGAGGACGGTCAGCGCGATGGCGCACCCGGGCCACAGTGCGAGATGCGGGGAGGTGGCCAGGTACGGCTGGGAGGCCTGCAGCATCCGCCCCCAGGAGGCGTACGGGGCGGGCGTGCCCATGCCGAGAAAGGACAGGCCCGCTTCGGCGAGGATGGCGAGCGCAAGCGCGGTCGAAATCTGCACTGTAATAATAGGGCCAATATTAGGCAGCACGTGGCGCGCGGCGATCCGCCAGGCGGGCACGCCGCTTATCCGCGCGGCGAGGATGTAGTCCTGGTGCATGATCTGCATGGTGCCGACGCGCGCGACGCGGACGAAACCGGGAATCCCGGCGATGCCGACGGCGGCGATCACCACCCACGTCGACGCCCCGAACACCGCCGTAAACACGATCGCGAGCAGGAGCGCGGGGAAGGCGAGCAAAAGGTCCGCGCCCGCCATGACCGTCCGCCCTGCGCCGCGCCGCATGCCGGCGAGCATGCCAAGCGGCACGCCGACGAGCGCGGAGAGGGCAACTGCGGCGCAGGCGACGGAAAGCGTGAAGCGGGCACCATGCATGATGCGTGAGGTGATGTCGCGGCCTAAGGCGTCGGTACCCATCCAGTGTTGCCAGCTCGGCCCGGCGAGGCGGGCCGCGGGGTCCGCGTGGAGCGGGTCGTAGGGGGTCCAGACAAGTGAGAGCAGTGCGGCGCAGGCGGCGAGGGCAATGAGCACCCAGCCGAGCGTGCGCACGGCGGATGAGCGGGTCATGCGCGCCTCCGGGTTCGCGGGTCGATTGCGGCGTAGCTGACATCGACCGCCAGGTTCACCAGGAGGGTGAAGGCGACGATGCACATCATGATGGCTTGGACTTGGGTGAGGTCGCGGTTGGCGACGGCGTCGAGAAGCAGGCTGCCCAGCCCCGGAATAGCGAAGACTCGCTCAATGACCACCGCCCCCACAACCAGCGCTGAGAGCTGCACGCCGGTGACGGTGAGCACGGGCAGCGCGGCGTTGCGCAGCGCGTGCCGCACAAGAGCAGCGCTTACCGACGCCCCGCTCGCCCGCGCCGTCCGCACGTAATCTTTGTCCAATTCTTCGGCAACCGCGGCGCGCACGTAACGGGTGAGAATTGACGCCTGCACCAGCGTGAGCGCCACCACCGGCAGCACCGCGTGCGCGGGCGTGCCCCAGCCGTTGGCCGGCAGCCACCCGAGCCGCACGGAAAACAGGGCGACGGCGAGGATGCCCACCAAAAACGAGGGCACCACGATGCCGACCTGGGTCAGCCCGTGCACCAACGCGGCGTCTGCGTGGCCGCGCCGACGCGCCAAGTACACGCCGAGCGGGATGGCAATGCAGAGGGAAACGCCCATCGCCACCAGCGTGAGCACGAGCGACACGCTCGCCCGCTCCGCAAGCTGGGGTCCAAGCGCAGTGCCGCTGGCCATGGAGATCCCGAAGTCGCCGGTAAGCATCCCGGTCACCCAGCTGAAATATTGCGTGAGAAGCGGGCGGTCCGTGCCAAGCCGGTGAGCGAGCTCGGCGACGTCGGCGTCGGTAGCGCTGACGCCGAGCGCGACGCGCGCCGGGTCGCCGGGCACCGCCCGCAGCAAAAGAAAGATGATGAGGCTGGCGGCGGCGAGCAACAACGCAAAGCGGGCGACGGCGCGGCCGACGCGCGCTGCAAACGTAGTGGGCATTGCCTAGGCCTCCTTCCGCGCGGGCGTTTTCTCGATCTTGGCCAGCTCGAGCGCGTCGGTGACTACGTTCGGGTTGAGCCCGTGCACGCCGGGGGCGTACAGCACGACGTTGGGGGCGTTAGCTAAGGTGAGCGCGCCGGCGTCGGCCATGATGGTCTGGACTGCGGCCTCGCGGTCGCCGGCGGCGAGCGCAGCGCGCACGGCGGCGGAGTCGTAGCCGAGGTAGTAGTCGGGGTTGCCAAAGAGCATGCCCAGGTCCCGTGGCTCCACGTGTGCTACCAGCGAGGCTTGGTAGTTGTGCCCGTTGAGGACATCGTTGAGCCACACTGCGGGGAACTCGACGGTTTGGAGGCGAACGCGGAAGCCGACGTCGCTCAGCTGCGAGTAGATCAGCTCACTCGCCGTTTGCGCGTAGGCGAGATTCGGCACCGTGATGGTGACTTCGGGGGTGCGGCCGTCGAGAAGCTCGCGGGCGCGGTCCGGGTCGAAGGGGTAGAAGTTTTTGCCGGTGTACCAGGGGTCGGTGGGCGGGACGGGCGCGCCGCCGGTGTCGGTGGCCAGCCCGTTGTAGACGACGGCGTTGATTGCGTCGCGGTCGATGGCGTAGGCGGCGGCGCGGCGAACGTCTGGGTCGTCGAAGGGGGCCCGGTTGTTGTTCATGGAAAACAGGACCTCGCCGTTGGTGGTGCCGATGTCGACGGTGATGTCGTCGGGCAGGGCACCCAAAAGCTGCGGTGCCTGCATTGCCCAGACGACGTCAGCGTCGCCGGTGCGTAAGGCATTCACGGCGGCGGTGGAGTCGTCGAAGTAGCGGATCGCGGCGTCACGTGCCACGGTGCCGCCCCAGTAATCATCGCGGGCGTGAAAGGTGATTGCCTCGCCGACGCGGAAGCTCGCAACCCGGTAGGGGCCGGTGCCGAGCGGGTCGGTCGACAGCCGGTCGATGCTTGCCGGGGCCATCATCGCGCCGGTGAGCGTGCCCATCGACCACAGCCAATCCGGGTCCGGGGCATGAAGCGTAACGACGAGCGTATGCGGGTCCACCGCGCGCGCCGTTTTCACCGCGTCCATCTGCTTTTTCAACCCGTTGGTCCAGTGCTGAGTGACGTAGTCGATGGAAAAGGCGGCAGTGTCGGCGCTGAACGGGGTGCCGTCGGAAAACGTGACGTCTTCGCGCAGGTGGAAGGTGTACTCGGTGCCGTCGGCGCTTTCTTCCCAGCTGGTGGCGAGGAAGGGCTGCGGGGTGCCGGTGTCGTCAATGCGCACGAGCGTTTCGTAGACGTTTCCCATCATCGCTTGCGGCACCGCGGCACCCCCGGTGGAGGTAAAGTCCAGGCTTGCGGGCGCCGCCTGGGTCGCCACTACCACGGTTTCGCGCGCGGGCGTGCCGTGATTGGGAGCGCACGCGCTCAAAAGCACGCCCGACGCGGCGAGCACTGTGCCCGCGATGCGCCGCCGAGTGTCTGTGGATTTCGCCATGGCTGCACAGTGTAATTGGCGCTTAGCTGGGGTTACGAATCGATTTCGAACCACAGCGGCGACGCATGCCCCCGTACGTTGTTCAGCCCGATGGTTAGCGTGTCGGCGCGGTGGATCTGCACCGCAAATTCCACGGGCTCGCCGGCGTAGTCGTACACTCGCATCTCCGTCTGCATGACCGGCGTACCAGCGGCGATGCCGAGCGCAGAGGATTCTTGCTCAGTGGCGGCGCGGACGTTCAGGCAGCGGGAGAGATTATTGCAGTTGATGCCGTGGGCGACCAGGTGCCGGTGAATGGAATCCCGCGCCGGATCGACGGGTTCAAGCGCCTCGGTGAGGCTTGGGTGAAAATACAGTGACTCGAAAAGCAGCGGCGCGTCGTCCGCGGTCCGAGTCCGCCGCGTCACTATTGCCTCCGTCCCCGGTGCGACGCGCAGGGCGTCGGCGGCGTGTGCGGGCAGTGGCGCGCGGCCGAAAAAGTCGAGTATTTGGCCGGGCGCTTTGCCCATGTTGAGAATCCACGCCGTCGTCGACAAGATCTCTTCAAAAGATTCGGTGCGTGTATTCGACAGCACGAGCGAGCGGCGCCCACGGCCCGCAGAGATCAACCCCTCGGCGCGCAGCGTGGACATGGCTTGGCGCACTGTGCCGCGGGAGGTGTTGAACTGCGTGCACAGGTCGGCCTCCGAAGGCAGCGCGTCGCCGACCGGAATGCGACCCGCGAAGATCTCGTCTCGCAGGTACGCCGAAATTTCCTCGTGCTGTTGCGGAGGACGAAGTGGGTGCATCGTGGGTGCTTAGTTGTTCCAGTGCTCCGCCAGGATGTCCATGGAGGCCAGCACTTCCTCGTGGCTGGGAGCCTGCAGCGAGATCATCAGCTCGTCGGCGCCGGCATGGTCCTTGAACCACTTGAGGTATTCGCGCACCTGCTCGCCGGTCCCCTTGGCGGTGTAGCGAAGCATGTCGATGATTTGGCGCCCCTGGAAGGAGTTGACAACGGCGTCGAGTTGCTCGTCGTCAAGCACCTGGCCCCTTCTGCCAAGCATGGCGCGCACGCGGTTGCGGTGCACTAGCGCCGTTTGCCGCTCGGCGTCTTCTGCAGTGTCCGCGGCGGTGACGTTGACGGCGGCGACGCAGTAGGGCTCGGGGTAGCGCTCGGAGGGCTCGTAGTGCTCGCGGTAGTAGGCGGTGGCCTGCTCCAGGTGCTGCGGGGCGAAATGCGAGGCGAACGCATACGGCAGGCCGAGCTTGGCGGCGAGCGAGGCACCAAACATGGAAGAGCCGAGGATGATCAGCGGCACGTTGGTGTTAAAGCCGGGCATCGCGGTGACCCCGGGCAGCGGCGACTCGTTGGACAGCCAAGCCTGAAGCTCCACGACGTCCTGCGGGAAGTTCTCGGCCGCGCGGGGGTCGCGGCGCAGCGCCCGGCCGAGCGTTTGCTGGTCGGTGCCGGGCGCGCGCCCAAGGCCGAGGTCGATTCGGCCGGGGTAGAGCTCCTCGAGCATGCCGAACTGCTCGGCGATGACATAGGGCGCGTGGTTGGGCAACATCACGCCGCCGGAGCCAAGCCGGATAGTGTTCGTCTTCGCGCCAATGTGCGCGATGAGCACGGCCGGAGTAGAGGAGACAATCGAGCCCATGTTGTGGTGCTCGGAATACCAGATACGCGAATACCCCAACGATTCCGCCTTCTGTGCGAAAGCCACGGAACGTTCCAGGGATTCGCTGACGGTTTCGTCGGGGTATCGGGTACAAAAATCAATGAGCGACAGCGGGCTATGCATGCCCCCACACTACGCGGTAACGACCTCGCCGTCGATGGTCTCATTGGTGCCCACGGCCATCGGGGTCTTGGGGTTGGCCCAGTCAATGGCAAGGCCGATGGCAAACGTGATGGCGACCGGGACGACCCAGCCCAGGCCGTCCGCCTGCAGCGGCAGCCAGGTGATCAGCGGCGACAGGGCGTCGGCAGCCCAGCCCAGGGACACGAAGGTCTCGATGGCGGAGTAGATCACAGCAACCCAGATCGGCAGGAAGAACGCCCAGGTGAAACGGGTGCGCTTGGCAAAGGCGGGCTCGATCAGGGTGACCAGGATCAGCGCGATGGCTGGCGGGTAGAGGAAGCCGATGACCGGCGCCGCAATCGCCATGACGAAGTCGAGGCCCTGCGTTGCGATGACCGCGGAGGTGATGGTGAAGATGATGGCCCAGGTGGAGTAGGAGCCCGCGAACTGGGAGCTGAAGTATTCCGCGGTCGCGGTGATCAGGCCAACGGCGGTGGTCAGGCAGGCGAGCAGCACGATCAGCGCGAAGATGACCTGGCCGGCGGTGCCCATGGTCAGGTTGGAGGCGTCGGCAAGCAGGGCGGCACCGTTGTCGTACTGGCCCGGGTTCGGGATGACGCGACCGATGGTGCCCAGGCCGAGGTAGATCGCGCCGAGCATGACACCCGCGCCGACGCCGGCCCAGATGGTGCCGCGGACGATCTGCTTGCCTTCGCTGAAGCCCTTGAACTGGAGGGTGGTGATCACGACGATCGAAAACGCGAGCGCGGCGATCGAGTCCATGGTCAGGTAGCCCTCGAGCAGGCCGGAGGTAAACGGACCGTCGGCGTAGGCCTCCGCGGGGGCGGCTGGTGCAGCGCTCCACTGGAAGGCGGCCACGGTGATCATGATGACCAGCAGGATGACCAGGGCGGGCACGAGGAATTTGCCCAGGGTCTCCATGATGCGCGTGGGGTTCCAGGCCAGCGCCAGCGCGACGCCGAAGAACACGACGTTGAACACACCGGAGGCAAACAGGCCTTCCCAACCGAACAGCGGGGTAATCGCGGTCTCCATCGAGACCGCGCCGGTACGCGGCAGCGCGTAGAACGCGCCGATGGACAGGTATGCCAGCACGGGGAACACCACGCCGAAGATGGAGCCGGCGCGCTGCGCGAGGTCGCGCACGTTGGCGCCCGACAGGGCGATGGCGATCACGGCGAGGACCGGCAGGAGTGCGCCGGTGCCCAAAAACCCGAGGATGGCGGGCCAGAAGTTGTCGCCTGCCTGCACCGCGAGCATCGGCGGGAAAATCAGGTTGCCCGCGCCGAAGAACATGGAAAACAGGGCGAGCGCCGTGATGACGATCGTTTTCGTGTGCCCGCCGCTGGCGGTGGGCGTTGCTGTGGAGCTCATTGGAACCTTCCTTGTAAGTATCGGTTTGCTTAAGCGTACCCTGCCAATCCCATTTTTTGGAAACGTTTCCCGCCTAGTGGGAAAATTGGGCCCCGCTTACCGACGCCACCCCTCGCTCACGGCCCCTCCTAGACCAGTTGCGTAATCGCCTGCATCGGAATGTCCACCCAGTCGGGTCGGTTGTTCGCCTCGTACACCACCTCGTACGCGGCCTTATCCACGATGTATGCAGCGAGCAACGCGTCGTGCTTCGCGCCGTAGCCGGCAAGTAACGTCTTCGTGCACGCCTGCTCCCACTCGGGCGTAAACCCGCCGACCGCCCGCGCGTAGCCGAGCGAGCGGACCATGCCGGCGACATCGCGCAGCCGGTGATCCAGGCGGCGGCGCTGTGCAAGCGAGCGCGCCGGCTCGCCCTCGAAGTCGATGAGGTACCAGCGCTCGGGCGTTTTCAGCGTCTGGCCTAGGTGCAGGTCCCCGTGGACGCGCTGCACCGGCACGCTGCCGGACGCATCCAGCGCTGCGTAGAGCTGTGCAACGCGCGGGGCGACGTCGGCAAGCACCGGGGCGCGGCGCACGTACTCGTCGAAGTTTGCGGCCAGGCGCTGCGCGACGCGTGCCGCGTCAACGTGCTCGACGCCGAACTCCTGGGCCAGCGCGTCGTGGACGGTGCGCATTGCCTCGCCGAGCGCGCCGAACTCCGCCGGATCGAGCGCCCCGCCGGTGGCCAGCTCGAAACCGTCGACGCCGCCAGAAATCAACTGCTGCTGCATCGCCAGCGTCTGCTCGCCGCGGGTGACGTACGCGTTGACCGCGGCGACGTTCGGGCAGTCACCGATCCGGCTGAGCAGCTCCACATCTGGGTTCAGCCCGTCCTCGAGGCGGCGGAAGACTTTCACGATGGTGTCGCCGACGACCAGTGAGGTGTTGGATTGCTCTGCCCCCAAAGGGGTAGCCGCACCGGTACGCAGCTCGCCGTGCACCTGGCCAAGCTGGGGCAGGGCAGCGAGGTAGGCGGTGGCGCCGGCGTCGGTGTGCAAGACGTCGGCGTCGAGGTCCGCGCCGCCGAGCAGCACTTGGTAGGTGTCGGTCGTGTCGCCGTGGGTGACGTCGAGAAGCTGCCACTGCGCGTCCTCGACGGAGTGGGACGCGGCGACGTCGATGGCGTCGACAGGTTCGGACTTGGCACCGTAGAAACGCTGGGAGGCAATATCAAACATGCCCCCAGCCTACGGGCCGCGACGGCTACGAGATGTCGAACCAGAAGAAACCGTGCGGGGCGAGCGTGACCAGCCAGGGCAGCTCGCCGATGGCGGGGAACTCGAGCCCGCCGGACAGCTCGCGGGGAGTCACACCCGCGTAGTGGCCGAGCTGCATCTCCACGGCCTGCGGACGCGAGCTCATGTTGTGCACGCACAGGATGCGCTCGACCGCGCCCGACTCGTCGTGGTACTCGCGGATGAAGGCGAGGACTTGCTCGTTGCCGTGCTCGACCTCGATATAGGTGCCGCGGCCAAACGCCTTGTACTGCTTGCGAATGTGCACCAGTTTGCGCACCCACTGCAACAGCGAGTTTTCGCGGTTCATCTGCGACTCCACGTTGACGATGTGGAAGCCGTACTGGTCATTGCGCACCGGCGGTAGGTAGAGGCGCTCCGGCTCCGCCTTGGAGAATCCGCCGTTGCGGTCGTTGGACCACTGCATCGGGGTGCGCACCCCGTCGCGGTCCGGCAACCAGATGTTGTCGCCCATGCCGATCTCGTCGCCGTAATACAAAAAGGGCGATCCCGGCAGGCTCAACAGCAGGGCGTGGGCGAGCTCCAGGCGGTCGCGGTGGCCGCCGAGCAGCGGGGCGAGTCGGCGCCGGATGCCCACGTTGGCGCGCATGCGCGGGTCGTAGGCGTAGTGCTTGTACATGTAGTCGCGCTCTTCCTCAGACACCATCTCGAGCGTGAGCTCGTCGTGGTTGCGCAGGAAGATGCCCCACTGGGCGGTCGCTGGGATCGCCGGGGTTTCGCGCAAAATGTCGATGATCGGCTGGGCGGATTCCTGGTGGATGCCCATGAAGATGCGCGGCATGACGGGGAAGTGGAAGGCCATCTGGCACTCGTCGCCAACCCCGTCGGGGCCGCCGTCGCCGAAGTAGGCTACGACCTCATCGGGCATCTGGTTGGCTTCGGCAAGGAGGAAGCGGCCGGGGTATTCCTCGTCGAAAAGCTTGCGCACGCGCTTGATAAAACCGTGGGTTTCTTCCAGGTTTTCGGAGCTGGTGCCCTCGCGCTCGAAGAGGTAGGGGATGGCGTCGAGGCGGATGCCGTCCATGCCCAAATCCAGCCAGAAGCGGATGATGTCGAGGACTTCTTCCTGGACCGCCGGGTTGTCGTAGTTGAGGTCCGGCTGGTGGGAGAAGAAACGGTGCCAGAAGTACTGCTTGCGCACCGGGTCCCACGTCCAATTGGACTCCTCGGTATCGATGAAGATGATGCGGGTGCCGTCGTACTGCGTATCGTCGTCGGTCCACACGTAGTAGTCGCCGTAGGGCCCGTCCGGGTCCTGCCGGGACGCCTGGAACCACGCGTGCGTGTCCGAGGTGTGGTTGATGGGGAAGTCGGTGATGATGCGGATGCCGCGCTTGTGCGCGGAGTCGATCAACGAGATGAAGTCTTCCACCGTGCCGAACTCCGGCAGCACCTTGCGGAAGTCGCGGATGTCGTAGCCGCCGTCGCGCAGCGGCGAATCATAAAACGGCGGCAGCCACAGGCAATCCACGCCCAACCATTGCAAATAGTCGAGCTTTTCTTCGAGCCCTTTCAGCGTGCCGATGCCGGTGTCGTCCGGGTCGTAGAAGGCACGGACAAGGACTTCGTAGAACACGGCGTCCTTGTACCACTCCGGTTCGGGCCGCTCCCAGGGCTGCTCCGGGGGCGCGGGGGTGTAAAAATCTGAGGCCTGCGGGGTGTGCTCCATGCCCTCCTACAGTAGGCGAATCGCCTCCGCCATGCGGTCGACGGCCTCCTCAAGGATCTCCGGGTTGGTAGCGAAGTTCAGCCGCGCCTTGTGCTCGCCGCCGGGGCCGAAACTCACCCCCTCGTTCATGGCTACCTTCGCGTGCGTGCGCAGCCACGTGGCCGGCTTTTCTGTGGTGAGCCTGGTGTTGCGGAAATCCAAAAACATCAGGTACGTCGCTTGCGGGAGGTTGACCTCGATGCCGGGAATCTTTTGCGGCAGTACCTCCGCGAGCCAATCGCGGTTTTCACGCAGCTGCGCTACCTCCTTATCGAGGAAGTCGACGCCGTCGCGGTAGCAGGCCTCGGCAGCGACAATGCCGAGCGTGCCGGTGCCGTCCTTGGCCACGCCGCTCAACCCCTGCCAGGTCTTCACGTCCTCATCGTTGGAAAAGATCAGCTGCGCGCACTTGAGTCCCGCCACGTTCCACGCCTTGGAGGCGGCGGTAATAGTGATGCACACATCCGGGTTGTTCGCGGCCGCACACGTGTGGGCACCGTCGTACACCAGCGGGGCGTGGATCTCGTCGACAATCACACGCGCGCCGTGGCGCCTGGCCAGCGCGCAGATCTCGTCGAGGCGCTCGGCGTCAAACGTCCAGCCGCCGGGGTTGTAGGGGTTGGTCAAAATGAGCGAGCCCGCGCCGCGCGCAAACGCCGCCTCCAGCTCGTCTACGTCCAGCCCCGGTACCGCGGCCACGTTGATGCGTTCGCGCCCGGCGGTCTCAGCCACCTCAAGGAAGGGGTGATAGGCCGGCACCGGCACGATGACTGGGCCTTGGGTGAAGTATTGGATCGCCAGCAGCACGCCGCGCACCACGTCCGGGATGGGAAAGATGCGCGCCGGGTCCGGCCGCCAGCCGTAGCGCGCGCCATAAAAGTCGGCGACAAGCTCCGGCAGCTGCTGTGCCTGCGGCGCTGGCGTGTAGCCGAACATTTCGCGCTCGACAGCGTCCGCGATGGCGGCTCGCACCGGCTCGGCGGTGGTGAAGTCGCTTTCCGCCACGAACAGCGGCAGCACATCGTCGTCGTACTGAGTCCATTTGCGGGTTCCGCGTGCGCGGAGTTGTGCAAGCTCGGGAAAATCCATGGGCCCAAGCTTATCGACGCCCGCCTCACCACCCCAGCGCTACATTCACGCCCGCGGGCTACGCGTCCTCTTCCTCGTCCTCGTCCGCGGCCTCGTCGAGCTGGAACCCAAAGGATTTCAGGCGCGCCCGGTCCGCGGCCGAAGACGAGGCGGTGAGCGCAAGCAGCTCTGAATAAATACCGCCCGAGACCGCGAGCTCGGCTGGCGAGCCGATCTCGTCGATGCGGCCGTGATCCAGGGTGATGATCGTGTCCACGTCGGCAATCGTGGACAGGCGGTGGGCGATCATGATGGTGGTGCGGTCCTTCATCAACTCGTCGAGGCCCGCCTGCACGGCGCGCTCCGCCTTCGTATCCAGCGCGGAGGTCGCCTCGTCGAGGATAAGGATGGGGGCGTCTTTGAGCATCGCGCGGGCCACGGCCACGCGCTGGCGCTGCCCGCCGGACAGCCGCAGGCCGCGCTCACCGATGACGGTGTCGTAGCCGTCCTTGAAACGCATGATGAAGTCGTGGGCACTGGCGCGCTTGGCCACGTCGATGACTTCCTCGCGCGTGGCGTTCGGTTTGCCGTAGGCGATGTTTTCGTGCACGGTGCCGGAAAACAGGGCGGGTTCCTGGAAGACGACGCCGGTGGACGCGCGCAGTTCCTCCACGCTTAAGTCGGTGAGGTTGCGGCCGCAGATGGTCAGCGTGCCGTCGACAAGCGGATAGAGGCCTAAGAGCAGATTGACGATGGTGGACTTGCCACCCCCGGATTCGCCGACGAGCGCGATCTTTTCGCCCTCGCGCGCGGAGAAGCTCAGCCCCCGCAGGACGGGCTCGCCGGGCGTGTACGCGAAGGACACGTCATCGAAGGCGAGTACCGGTTCGCGCACGGGCAGGGGGTGGTGTGCGGTGTCGCGAAGCGCCGGCACGTCCGTGGACTGCGTGGCGGCGACGAGCTGCCTGTTCGCGGTCGGCTCGCAGTCTTCGTCCATCACCTTGAAGTAGTCGCGCGAGCCCGCGATGGCGCGCTGCGCGGCATCGACGATCCAGCTCATCATCTGTGCAGGTTGCCGCGCCATCGTGACCATCTGGATGAGCATCACCATCTCGCCGATGGTGAAATGCCCGCCGAGCGTGCGCAAAAATAGGATGAGATAGATGCCCAAAAAGATCGCGGTCATGGCGATCCCGCGCGCCGTATCCATGCTGTGCCACCAGCGCGACTGCGGCTTCGTCAGCGCCACCGTTTCGTGGTAGTGGTGTCCGAACTTGTCCAGCTCGCGCACCTCGGCAACATACGACTTGGTCACCTTGACCTGGCCGACGACCTCGGCGAAGCGGCCGTTGGCCTCGTCCACGTTGGCGTTCTTGTCCTTCTCGTAGCGCTGCCACCGCTTCGAGGTCAGCGCGGTGAGCCACATGTAGAGCGGGAAGAGCAGCGCGAGCAGGACCGTCAGCGGCCAGTAATAGTAGGCAGTGATGGCCAAAATTGCCGCGACCTGCAGCAGCATCGGCAGAAAGTTGTTGGCGAAAGACTGGATGAACTGCGTGACATTGGCAATCGAGCGGTCCAGGCGCGCAATGATCGTGCCGGTGATCTGCGTATCGAAGTAGCGCTGCGGCAGCGACAAGAGCTTGGCAAAGTAGCGCGTGGACATAATCTGCCGGATTCGCGCCACCATCACATCGCCCAAGTAACCGGAGACGTTGCGCAACAGCGCGGCGGCTGACTCGGCGGCAAAAAGTGCCAGCGCCAGCCAGATGATGGTGCGGGTGGGCGCTGGCCCGGTACCGTCGCCAACGTAGCCGACGATGGTGTCGGTTGCCTCCCGGATCAAAAACGGCGAGACCAGCCCCAGTGCCGCAACGCCGGAGGAGATAATGACCACGGCCACGTAGTACGGCCACAGCGCAGACGCGCTGCGTAGGACACGCAATAAAGACTGCATAGTTTGGCTAGGGTACTCGGGCTGTACAGTAAGGAAGAATCGAAACGTCCACTGCCACAACGAGTAAAAAGAGGCGTGTATGTCACACCGTTCGCAGTTTATTGCCGTGCTTCTGACCGCCACCTCCGTGTTCGCGCTGTCCGGGTGCGTCAGCGGCAAGGAGAGCGTGGAATCCCAAGAAGAGGAAATCGAGATCACCACGCCGACCGGCGCGCCCGCGCCCGAGTTCAAGGCGGAGGAGGTCGACCCTGTGGTCACCGACAAGCTCAACGGCGACCGCGTCGAGGACCCGGCAATGGACCTGTCGTACAAATGGCAGGGCACAAGCTACGAGCCCAACGGCGGCACGGTCGTAGTGGTGGCGGTGACCAACGAGAGCGACGTGCCGATGCCGGCCGACGCCCTTACCCCGCAGCTGCGCTACAACGCGGGCGGGTCCTCGATGCAGACGGCCGATCCGAAGAGCGCGGAAAACGCCGACGTCGACATCATCGGCGTTGACCTGCCGCTTGGCCCGGGCGCGACCACGAACGCGAAGTACGCCTTCGACGTGTCCACGGGCAACCTGTGGGACGCGGAATTCACCATCGGCAACGTGACGTTTAAAGGGAATCTGAATAATTAATGCGAGAGCAAGTAGTGCTTATCGACGCCACGGGGCACCCCATCGGCGCCGCCGATAAAGCCGAAGTGCACACCGACTCGACGCCGCTGCACCTCGCGTTTTCCTGCTGGCTACTCGACGAAAACGGCCGCCTGCTGCTCACGCGCCGCGCGCTGGGCAAACTCACCTGGCCGGGCGTGTGGACGAACTCGTTCTGCGGCCACCCCACCCCGGGCGAGGCGACCGCGGACGCGGTGCGCCGCCGCGCCGCAGAAGAACTCGGCATGCCCGACATCGACGCGATCACCGAGGTGCTACCCGACTTCCGCTACCGCGCGGTGGATTCCTCCGGCGTGGTGGAAAACGAGGTCTGCCCGGTCTTTACCGCGCGGATGGCGCCGGGCGTGGAGCTCGCGCCGAACCCCGAAGAGGTGGACTCCTGGGTGTGGGCAGACCCGCGCGATGTGATCAGCGCTGCGGAGGCGACGCCGTTCGCGTTCTCGCCGTGGCTGGTGGAAGAGCTGGCCGACGAGCGGCTGCGCCGCGCGCTCTAGTGTTCTTGCGCCACAGGCGCGAACACGCCACGCAGGTAGCCGAGCGGATCGGTGACTTCTTCCGCGCCCGCGCCGTCGAGGCGCACGCGCATGACCGTCCTGTCTTCTGCGTAAGGGCGCCAGCCGGCCTCGCCAGTGCGCGCGAAGTGGGTCAGCCACGCGTTGAGCCTCGTGCCGGTACTGAAGGCGGGCGTGAGCTCCTTGGAGTGGTAGGCGGGGCGGGTGTCGGTAGGCAAGAGCTCGGCCTGCCACAGCTCGCCGGGCGCGCCCTCGGCGATCTGGTCGACCCAGCGTCGGCACATCGCGTCGGAGATGAGCCGGCCGCCGGCAGCGTGCGGATCCATTGCGGCCGCGCGCTCGAGGTAGGCACGGGTGTGGCCTTTCGCCACGCCCATGTGCCGGGCCATAAGCGTTGCTGCGGGTTTGCCCATTCCCACGCGGTCAAGGCCGCGGACCATGGGCATGAATTCGTCGCGGGTGGAAGTGACAACCAGTGGGACGCGAGCAAGCGCGCCCGCCTCAAGAGGGAAGGGGCCGAGCGCGATATCGGTCGCGTACTGAGTGCGGAAGCGCCCGTAGGCCCGAGCGATGCGCTTCGGGTTGCGCGCAGCTAGCGCGTTGAGTTCGCCGCGCAGCAGCGGTGTGCCGAGCGCGCCGCGCGCCGCCCACTTGCGCGCGGCGAAGCTACGGCGAGGGAAGACGGGCGAGGCCACGACCGCGCGGCGGAACTCGCCCTTGTAATGGTCGCGACGTGCGAGCCAGAGTGCGATGTCGGCACCGGCGCTGTGGCCGACGATCGTCACGTTTGTGGGGTCGCCGCCGAAGGGCTCGATGTTGCGCTGGATCCAGGAAAGCGCCGTCGCGCAGTCCTGCACCGCCCGGTACTCGTGCGGCGCGTCGCCTGACAGCGGCAACATGCCGGGAAACTTCAACCGGTAGCCAACGCGCACGTGCACAAACCCCGCGCGCGCAAAGCCTTCCGGGTTACTGAAGGTGTCCGTGTGGCTGCCTTCCTCGAAGCGCCCGCCGTGGATGAAGACGATCACCGGCAGGTCGTCGTTTCTGCGCGCGCCCTCCGGGGTGGTGATGGAGAGGCGGGTGGTGGACGGGTCAGGCGCGGTGGCGTCGATAAGCAGGCCGGTTGGTGCGGGCGCGGGCGACTCGAAGGGAGCGGGCACATGCGCGTACGGGATCGAGTGGAAGGTACGCACCTCGCCGTCGCTGGTGCCCACGATGGCGCCCGCGGGCGCGGTGACTTGGGTTTCGCGCGTAGACATGCCGCAATCTTAACCGCCTAAGATGGCCGCCATGACCAATCCACTACTTGCGCCGTCGACGCTGCCGTACCAACTGCCCGACTTTGCCGCCATCGAGCTGGACCACGTCGAGCCAGCGTTTGACGAGGCGATTTCCCGCCACAACGCTGAGATCGCCGCGATCTGCGCGGAAGCAACCCCCACGTGGGAAAACACCGTTGAGGCCTTCGAGCTGGCCGGGGCGGACCTCGAGCGCGTGCTCGCCTGGTTTTTTAACCTGCAGGGCACCGACGCCACCGCCGAGTTCGACGCCGTGGCCGATGCAATCGTGCCGCGTCTCACCGCGCACACAGACGAGATCTACCAAAATGCTGAGCTCTACCGCCGGCTGCGCGCCGTCGAAGCGCCCGCGGACGAAGAGTCGCAGCGCCTCCACGAGCTTCTGCTGCGCCGCTTTACCCGCCGCGGCGCGGAACTCGACGCCGCCGGGCAGGCACGGCTGCGGAAGCTCAACGAGCGTCTTGCCGAACTCTCCGAACACTTCGGCCGCAACCTGCTCGCCGACACCAAGAAGCTTGCCGTCCGTTTCACCCGCGATGAGCTCGCGGGGGTGAGCGAGGATCAGCTCGCCGCCTTTGCCGACGGCGACAGCTACCTCGTTCCCATCGAGCTGCCGTCGACCCAGTCACTCCAGGCTGATCTTTCCGATCCCGCCGCCCGCCGCGCGCTTTTCGACGCCTCCCTCGCACGCGGTGCCGAATCCAACGCCCCGATCGTGCGCGAGGCGGTCGCGCTGCGCCAGGAGCGCGCGAAACTGCTCGGCTTTGCCACACACGCCGACTACGTCATCGCGGAGGAAACCGCAGGCAACGCGGACGCGGCGCGGGCGCTCATCGCCGACCTCGCGCCGGCCGCGGCGGCAAACGCGGCGGCCGAGCGCAAACTCGACGGCGAGCTTGCCGTCTCGCGCGGCGTGGACCTCGACGCAGACGGCCTCGACGGTGCGGACTGGCCGTACTGGTCCGCGCAGCGCAGGGCCGAGGAACTCGACGTCGACGAGGCGGAGCTGCGCAAATACTTCCCGCTGTGGCAGGTCCTCGAAGACGGCGTGTTCTACGCGGCGAACCTGCTCTACGGCATCACCGTCAAGCGCCGCGAGGACCTGCGCGGCTACCGCGACGACGTGCAGGTGTGGGAGGTCACAGACCACGACGGCACCGGGCTCGGCCTGCTGCTGACCGACTACTCCGCCCGCGAGAGCAAGCGCGGCGGCGCGTGGATGAGCAGCTTCGTGGACCAGTCACTTTTGGCCGGAACGAAACCGGTGGTGGTCAACGTGATGAGCGTCAACAGCGAACTGCTCACCATCGACGAGGTCACCACCGTCTTCCACGAGTTTGGTCACGCCCTCCACGGCCTGCTGTCTCACGTGCGCTACCCGTCGCTTTCCGGCACCAACGTGCCGCGCGACTGGGTCGAATTCCCCTCGCAGATCAACGAGAACTACGCGTTCGCGCCCGAGATCGTGCGCCACTACGCCCGCCACGTCGACACCGGCGCACCGCTTCCCGACGAGCTGCTGGCCGCCGTGCGCGCCTCGCGCACCTTCGGCCAGGGCTTCGCCACCGCCGAGTACCTGGCGGCGGCCGCGATCGACCTGGAATGGCACTCGCTGCGCGATACACCGCCGCAGGACATCGAGGCCTTCGAGGAGGATGTGCTGCGCCGCTACCACCTCGACGTGCCGGGGCTCACGCCGCGGTACCGCTCCACGTGGTTCAATCACATTTTCGCCGGCGGCTACTCTGCGGGCTACTACTCCTACCTGTGGGCTGAGGCGCTCGATGCTGACGGCTTCGAGCTGATCCGGGAAGAGGGCATCAACCGCGAAACTGGCGAGAAGTTCCGCGAGACGATCCTCTCGCGCGGGGCCGCGCGAGACTTCCAAGCGGCCTACCGCGCCTTCCGCGGACGGGACAAGGACACGCGCCCGCTGCTCGTGCGGCGCGGGCTCGAAGGGACGGAGCTCTAACACCTTGTTTGGATTAAGCCCCTGGCTGCAGCTGCCAATCGTACTCGCCGTCGCCGTGCCGTTGGCGTCCGTGGCGGCGTGGGCGATGCTGCGGGTTGCTGATTGGTTGGCGTATCTGCGCAACCGCGCCCGCGAGCGTCAGTTGCCGACGAAGCAGGCGCGGGAAGTAGACTAAGCGCCATGGCAAACCCGGAAGAACTGCGTAAGCAAGATCAGCGGCTGCCGAAGCCGCAGCGCAAGTACCCGCAGTCGCGCGTGACGCAGGCGCTCTACGTCATGCTCGCGCTCATCGTCGTCGCCGCGCTGCTCGGCGGCCTCTTCTAGGCCCTTTTACGCCGAGTGCGTGCGGCGCGACGCCTCGGCGACGCGGTGGAAGAGGGGATTGTCGCGCAAGTCATCGATGAGCACGGGGGCACCGCTCGCGTCGGTGAGCGGGATGCACCAGTTGGAGTACTGCTCCGAGTTGGTGCCGGGCTGGTTTTGGATGCGGCGATCGCCGACCATGTCCACCAGATTCGTCACCGTCATCGCCGACGGGGTCGACGCGATGAAGCGCGTCAGCCCCACCAACAGGTCATCGAGTGAGCCCGCAGCGTCGAACTCGCCGAGGTCGAATTGGCTAAAATCCGTCTCCGCGAACGCGGTGCCCGCGAACGCACCCTCGGCGCGAGCCTGGTTGAGCACGCGCCCGATCCACACGCCGTCGTTCGCGTTGAGCTCGGCGAGCGACTCGCTGACCAGGCCGAGCTTGGAGCGCAGCTCGTTGTGCGCCCCTTCGAGGTAGCCGGCCGTCGGCGGCAGGTCGTGCGTGCCAACTGCCGAGAGCGCCAGGTGGCGATACTGGTCCGCGGGCCGCGGGTCGCCGGCCGGCGGGATGGACTCGAACCAGAGCACGGTGGTACCGAAAATGCCGGTGTCGCGCAGCACGTCTTGGACCCACGGCTCGAAGGTGCCGAGGTCCTCGCCGACGACAACCGCGCCTGCGCGCTGCGCCTCCAACAGCAAGATGCCCACCATCGCGCGGAAGTCGTAGTTCATGTACAGCCCGTCGGCGGGGGTGTCCTCGCGCGGCAGCCAGAACAGGCGGAACAGGCCGAGGATGTGGTCGACGCGGATGCCGCCCGAGTGGCGCAGCACGGTGCGCAACAGGTCGCGCCACGGCCCGTAGCCAACGCGAGCGAGCGCCTCCGGGTTCCACGGCGGCTGCGACCAGTCCTGGCCCTGCTGGGAGTACTGGTCCGGCGGGGCACCCACGGAGGCGTCCTGGACGAGCACGTCGGCGAGCGTGTGCGCGTCGGCGCCGTCGGGGTGGATGCCCACCGCGAGGTCGGTCATGATCCCGATGCGCATCCCCGCGGCGAGTGCGCGGTCCTGGGCGACGCGGCGCTGCTCGTCGGCGATGAACTGCAGCCACATGTAAAAACGCACCGTCTCTTCGTCCGTCTCGGCGGCGACGGCGTGCTGGCCGCGCTCGAGGTCGGCGGCGCGCGAAGCGCACCACTGCGCGAACTCGCGCAGCCCCTCGCCCTCGTCGAGGGTGTAGAGCTCGAAATCGTGGGCGCGGCCCTCATCCTGCTGGGACAGGAAGAACAGCTCGCGCAGCACGGCGAGTTTGGTGCCGAAGACGGCATCGCGCTCGAGCGGGGCGGCGGTGCGGTTCATCGCCTTCAGCGGCGCGGCAAGTTCGTCGACGTCGGCGCGCGTGCCCGCGTCCAGGTGCAGGTACTCGGGCACCGCCTCGACCGAGATGTAGATGGGGTTGACGAAGCGGCGCGACGCCGGCAGGTACGGCGAGTCCTCCACTGGCGGCACTGGCTGCGCGGCGTGCACCGGGTTGATCAACAGGTAGTCGGCGCCCTCGGCGGCGACGGTCTCGGCCAGGCGCGCGAGGTCCTCAAAGTCGCCGATGCCCCAGGACTGGGTCGAGCGCACCGAGTACAGCTGCGCCATCACGCCGTAGGCGGGTCGCTGGACCAGTGCCTCATTCGACTGCAGGCGCGCGGGCACGACGATAAGCGTCGAGACCTCGTGCAGGTCGTCGGATTCTAAGTGCAGCTCGTGGAAGCCCTCCGGCAGGTCGCCAGGGACGTGGAAGGTGGCCTCGCCCCACACGGTGCCGTCGGCGGCGGTGGTCGGCGGCGTCCAGTTCTCGTCCTGGTAGGCGTCCCGCGAGGAGCCGTCCTCGAGGCGGATCCAGCAGTGCGCGTAGTGGCCGTCGTGCACGTGCACGTTGAAGTGCTGCTCTTCGCCGGCGGTAGCCACCACGGTGGGCGGTAGCGGGCGGGTGGCGAGTTCGGTCGCGCGGGCGTCGATAAGCGCGCGGAGCGTCTCGTCGGTGGGGGAGTCGGGCACGTCAACGTCGATGGCGCGCAGCAGTTTGAGGAAGGACTGGGCGGGCGGGGTGGTCAGCTGCCCGTCGGAGGCTCGGTAGGCGGTGCCGAAGCCGTAGGACTGGGCCAGAGACAGCAAGAGATCCTCGTTCATCACAGTCAATATTGTGCCAAACGCGCGTGACCGGGGCCAGGTGGGGCTTCAGGCGGTAGTGTGAGGGTTTATGTCGCAGAATGCTTACACAACGGACCTTGGTTTCACGGTGCCGCCGGAGGAGAATTGCCTCAGTCAGCTCATTGCGCTGTGCGAAACGCAGCCGCACATTGTGCTGTTTTCGCGACCGCGCAACTACGACTGGGTCAACGTGACAGCCGGAGAATTCCTCGAGGAAGTCTACGAGGCGGCGAAAGGCCTGGTCGCCGCGGGTGTGGAGTCGGGCGACCGCGTGGCAATTTTGTCGGCGACGCGCTACGAGTGGTCGCTGATGGATTTCGCCATCTGGGCGGCGGGCGCGATCTCCGTGCCGATTTACCCCTCGAGTTCAATGTCGCAGATCCAGTGGATCCTGGAAGACTCGGGCGCGAAGCTGGCGCTGACCGAAACGCGCGACCACACGCAGCTCATCAGCTCCTTCCTGCTGCAAGACGACGGCACGCCCCGGCTCGCTGGGTCGACGTCCAAACTGCAGAAGATCTACGAATTCAATGCCTCCGGCGTGGAAACCCTGAAGTTCGAGGGCCGCGACGTGGAGCAGTCGCTTATCGACGCCCGCGTGGCCGCCATCACCCACGACCACATCGGCTCCATCGTCTACACCTCGGGCACGACTGGCCGACCCAAAGGCGTGGAGCTGACCCACGGCAACTGGATCCACCAAACCCGCGCGCTGATCTTCAACGAGATCGGAGAGGTTGCCGTGCCCGGCAAGCGAGTGGTGACGTTTTTGCCGCTGGCGCACGTGCTGCAGCGTGCCGTCTCCCTCGCACTCGCGATGGCGGGCGCGACCCAGTCGCACTGGTCCGACACCTCCACCTTGACCGTGGAGCTGCAGCGCGCGCGACCCAACATGGTGCTCGGCGTGCCGCGCGTGTTTGAAAAGGTGCGCAACGCCGCCTACAACAAGGCCGCCGACGGCTCCGCGGTGGGCAAGCGCGTCTTCCTCGAGGCAGAGCGCGCCGCGATCGAGTACTCCAAGGCGATGGAAACGTCCGAGGGACCGAACCGCGTGCAGAAGGCGAAGCGCAAGGTGTTTGAGAAGCTTGTGTACTCCAAGCTCAAAGACGCCATGGGTGGTGCCGTGACCTACGGCATCACGGGCGGGTCGGCGATGAGCGCGGACCTATCGCACTTCTTCCGCGGCATGGGCGTGCCCGTGTTCGAGGGGTATGGCCTGACTGAGACGTGTGCGGCGGCGTGCGTGAACAACAAGGTTGGCCAGAAGATCGGCACGGTTGGCCCGCCGGTCAACGGCTACTCGGTGCGCATCAACGACGACGGCGAGATCGAATTCGCCGGCCCAGGCGTGTTCAAGCAGTATTGGAACAACCCGGAGGCCACCGCAGAAGCCTTCGACGAGGGCTGGTTCAACACCGGCGACCTCGGCGAGGTGGACGACGAGGGCTTCGTACGCATCACTGGCCGCAAGAAGGACCTTATTGTCACTGCCGGCGGCAAGAACGTCTCGCCAGGTCCGATGGAGGAGATCATCCGCCAGGACCCGCTGATTTCGAATGCGTTGATCGTCGGCGACGGCAAGCCGTTCATCGGCGTGCTCGTCACGCTCGACGAGGACGAGCTGGCCCGCTGGAAGGCGGACCGCAACATCCCCGAGCACCGCAAGCTGGCCGAGCTCGCTCTGGACGCGAGCCTGCGCGCGGAGGTCCAGGACGCGATCAACATGGCCAACGCCACCGTCTCGCATGCCGAGGCGATCAAGAAGTTCCGCATCTTGGACCGCGACCTGTCTGAGAAGGACAACGAGATGACGCCGACGATGAAGGTCAAGCGCAACGTCGTCTTCGAGCGCTTCAGTGAGGACATCGACAAGCTCTACGAGCGGTAGCGGCGCGCCTTCCACGGCGCGCCACCGCTGTGGCTTAGCATGGCTCCCAGCAAATCTTTAGTTGTAGTCCAAGCGAACCGAAGGGGGCTTATCCGTGCGCAAGACAGCGGCCATGCTGCGGCACCGTGAGCTCACGCAGGAGATTTACAACATCGGCGATGAGGTTGCCGAATACATCGAGCACATCGCCGAAGCTGTTGCGGACTACGACGGCGAGCTCACCGACGACTGCCTCGCCGAGTTCGTCGAGATCGCCGATGACGCTCGCGTAGACGCGCGCCGGGTCGTCGGCGAGCTGATTGGGTTGCGCCAGGCACTGACTTCGGGGATGCGCGCGGGCGTGCTCTCGGCCTCTGCCTGCCCCGAGGAAAAGGTGCCGGAGCCCGAGCTTCTCGACGCCGCCGGCTTAAGCGATCTCTTCCCACTCGCCGCCCCCTTCTCCGTGCAGACGATGGAAGACGCGCTGACCGGCCGCACCGACTTAACGGTGCAGCACCTCACCGAGATCGTCTCTTACACCCTGGAACAGACCGACATGGTCGCCCGTGAACTCGGCGCGGTGAGTCTGCCGCACCTGTTCGCCACCGTCTCGGAGCTCGTCGAGGCCGTTGTCGACGGGTGGGTCGAGACCGTGTGCGTAGACCACCCGGCGTTCGCGCGCACCATGCGCGGGACGAACCCGCCGGAGTTTTTGGAAGAGCGCGCCCGCATCAACCGGATCGTGGAAAAGGTGGCCGCGAAGCGTTCGCGCCGCGGCGCCTAGACTAGCCGCATGGCTGAATCCGAGACAGGTCGAGACACCTTCGGTGTCTACATTCACGTCCCCTTCTGTGCGACCCGCTGTGGCTACTGCGACTTCAACACGTATACGCCCAACGAGGTGGCCTCCTCCCACGCGGAGTACTTAGACGCGCTCGAGCGCGAGTGTGCGCTCGCCGCGGCGCGGGTGGACACGCGCGGCGCCGACACCGTGTTTATCGGCGGCGGCACGCCGTCCCTGCTCGGCGCGGCGGGGCTGGCTCGCGTGCTGGACGCGGTGCGCGCCACCTTCGGGCTCGCGGACGGTGCCGAGGTGACCACGGAGTCGAACCCGGAGTCCACGAGCCCCGAATACTTCGCGGGCCTGGTGGACGCGGGCTTTACGCGTGTGTCTTTGGGTATGCAATCGGCGTCCGCGCCGGTGCTCAAGGTGCTCGACCGGGCGCACACCCCGGGCCGCGCCGTCGCGGCGGCGAAAGAGGCGCGTGCCGCAGGCTTCGCGCACGTGAACTTGGACATGATCTACGGCACGCCGACGGAAACCGACGACGACGTGCGTAAAACCCTCGACGCTATCCTTTCTGCTGACGTGGACCACGTCTCCGCCTACTCGCTGATCGTGGAGGACGGCACGGCGATGGCGCGCAAAGTCCGCCGCGGCGAGCTGCCCGCGCCCGAAGAGGAGGTCTACGCCCGCCGCTACGAACTCATCGCCGAGGTGCTCGAGGACGCCGGTTTCGACTGGTATGAGGTGTCGAACTGGGCAAGGCCGGGCGGGGAGTGCCGCCACAACCTGCTCTACTGGCGCGGCGGGCAGTGGTGGGGCGCGGGGCCGGGCGCGCACTCCTATATCGGGCGTGAGCGCTTCGCCAACGTCAAGCGGCCCGAGCGCTACGCCGCACTGCTACGCGCCGGCGAGCTGCCGGTGGATTTTTCGGAAACGCTCAACGACACCCAGCACCACGACGAGCAGGTGATGCTCGGGCTACGGCTCAAAGAGGGGATTCCTGCCGGTTGGGTCGGCGGTGGGGCGCGGGGGGTCGTCGAAAAGCATGTGCGCGGCGGGCTGCTGACTTCCGGCGAGCGCATTGCGGTCACGGATGCGGGCAGGCTGCTTGCCGACGGCATCGTCACCGATATTTTGGCCGCCGAGTAGGATAGCTGGCAGTCGATGAGAGGGAGTGCTAATGAGTGCTGCTGATGACCGCCGCCGCGCGGTGCTGCGCGCAATCGTTGCCGACTACATCGCGCAGCAAGAACCTGTCGGATCCAAGGCGCTGGTCGAGCGCCACAAGCTGGGCGTGAGCTCGGCGACCATCCGCAACGACATGAGCGTGCTGGAGCAACAGGGCTACATTAGCCAGACCCACACCTCCTCGGGGCGCATCCCCACGGAGGCCGGCTACCGTGCGTTTGTCGACGCCCTCCACGACGACGTCAAACCGCTGTCGGTGGCCGAGCGCCACGCCATCCTCGACTTTCTCGAGCACGGCGTCGACCTCGAAGACGTGCTGCGCCGCAGCGTGCAACTGCTCGCGCAGCTGACTAACCAAGCCGCCGTCGTGCAGCTGCCCAACCTGGAAATCTCCCGGGTCAAACACTGCGAGGTCGTGGCGCTGACGCCGACGCGCCTGCTCCTCGTGGTCATCACCGACTCCGGCCGCGTGGACCAGCGCAATGTGGAGCTGCGCAGCCCGCTCGCGGACGCCCACGTCCCCGTGCTGCGCGACCTACTCAACGACATCCTCGTTGGCCGCACGATGCGCGAGGCCGCCGCCGGGCTTTCCGCCCTGCATGCGCGCGCCCCACGCGAACTCGCCGACGCCGTGTCGCGCTGCGCTGCGGTGCTCGTGGACACGTTGGTCGACACCGCCGCGGACCGGCTGCTGATCGCGGGCGCGGGCAACCTCACCGTGCACCGGCTCGCCGACCTCCACAGCGTGATCGACGCGCTTGAGCAGCAGGTCGTAGTGCTCAAACTGCTCGCTACCGCCCAAGACATGGAGCGCGTCTCCGTGCGCATCGGGCGCGAGAACGAGAACGAGGAATTTTCCCAGGCGGCAATTGTTACAACTGCGTATGGTGCAGGCGACGAAGCGCTCGGCGGGCTCGGGGTGGTGGGGCCGACCTACATGGACTACCCCGGTACCATGCAAAAGGTTGCCACAGTCGCCCGCTACATCAGCCGCATCCTGCAGGGCGAATAACGCGGCGCGCGCCGCACTTGGACTTCTACAACTGTGAAAGGTGTTACATTTTGGCACGTGACTACTACGGCATCCTCGGCGTCGACCGGGAGGCCACCGAGCAGGAGATTAAGAAGGCATACCGCAAGCTCGCCCGCAAATACCACCCGGACGTCAACCCGTCCGAGGAAGCGGCGGAGAAGTTCGCGGAAATCTCGCTCGCCCAAGAAGTGCTCTTAGACCCGCAAAAGCGCAGCATTGTCGACCGCGGCGGCGACCCGATGGAGCAGGGCGGCGGCGCACCCGGCGGCGCGGGCGGCTTCGGCGGTTTTGGCGGCGTCGGCGACATCTTCGAAGCGTTCTTCGGCGGCGGCGCCGGCGGGCGCGAACCGCGCTCGCGCGTCCAACCCGGCAACGATGCGTTGCTGCGCACCCAGATCACCCTGGAGGAAGCGTTTTCCGGTGTGCGCAAGGAAGTCACCGTCGACACCGCGGTGCTGTGCAACAAGTGCCACGGCTCCGGCTCCGAGTCGGGGGCCAAACCGCAGACCTGTGACTACTGCAAGGGACAGGGCGCGGTCCAGGAGATGCAGCAGTCCTTCCTGGGCAACGTGATGACCACGCACGAGTGCCCGAAGTGCCACGGCTACGGCGAAATCATTACGGATCCGTGCCGCCAGTGCGCCGGCGATGGCCGCGTGCGCGCCACCCGCGACCTCACGGTGAAGATTCCGGCCGGCATTGCCTCCGGGATGCGTATCCGCATGGCCGATCAGGGCGAGGTCGGCCACGGCGGCGGACCGGCGGGTGACCTGTACGTGGAAGTCCACACCACCCCGCACAAGGTCTTCGCCCGAGAAGGCAACGACCTGCACCTCCAATTGCGCGTTCCGATGTACGATGCCGCGCTCGGCACCGAGCTTCACGTGGACAACCTGGCCGGTGAAACAACCACGATTGCCGTCCCGGCGGGCGTGCAACCGGGCGAGGAGATTGTGCTGCACGGAGAGGGCATGCCGAAGCTGCGCGCCGAAGGTGCCGGCGACATGATCGCGCACGTGCAGGTGGTTGTGCCTACGGAGCTGTCCAAGGATGCACGCGCAACGCTGGAACAGCTGCGCGAGGGCCACGAGGACTCGGCGCGCGTCCACACCGGTGACGAGGGCGGCGGCGACGGATTCTTCTCCCGCATGCGAGACAGGTTCCGCCGCTAATGAGCCTGCCGTACTTCTACGCACTGCGGCCCGCCGAGGGCGTGCTCACCGGAGCGGAGGCGAAACACGCGCACGTCAAGCGCATCAGCCAAGGCGATCGCATCATGCTTGTCGACGGCGCCGGCCACGCTGCGGAAGTCACCGTCCGCGACTGCTCCCGCGAGCGCGTGGTTGGCGACGTCGTAGCAGAGCATGACGTCGAGGCGCCGCAGCCGCAGGTGGTGCTCGTGCAGGCGGTGCCGAAGTCCGAGCGCGCTGAGCAGGCGGTCGACCTTGCGGTGCAAGGCGGCGTCGACGCCATCATCCCGTGGATCTCGCACCGTACCATCGCCCGCTGGAGTGCGGACAAGCAGGAAAAGCAGGTGCAGAAGTGGCGCAACCAAGCGGTGGCGTCAGCGAAGCAGTCGCGTCGCGCGATCTGGCCCGAAGTACACGACCCGGTGACGACAAACCAGCTCGCCGAACGCATATCCGGGAAGCGCGCCATCGTCTTGCACGAGGACGCGAAGGCGTCGATAAGAGACATCGACTTCAGCGGCGTCGAAACCCTGTACGTCCTGGTCGGCCCGGAGGGCGGGATCGGCGCAGATGAGTTAGATTTGCTCGGGGCCCAGCCCGTGCGGTTGGGGCCGCAGGTCTTGCGCACAGCGAGCGCTGGGTTTGCGGCACTGTGCGCCATCGGCGCGTTGACATCTCGCTGGTAGCGTTGGGAGCACGATGCACACTCACAATGACGTGAACACTTCACAGGCCGAAAACGATTCGGCGAAGGTGACCCGCAAGCTCGACCTTGACTCGGCATACGCGCAGGCAGTACTTGGCGTCAACGACGCAAACCTGCGAGTGCTCAACCGCCAGCTCGCGGCGAACCTGCACGCGCGCGGGACGACGTTGACGGTGCGTGGCACAGAGGCGGAAGTGGTGTCTGCGGCGCAAGTGGTAGACGAGTTGGAATCGATGGCGCGCCGCGGCGTCCCCGTGGACCAGGACACCGTTGTGCAGGCGGTGCGCATTATGGAGGCGGAGGCACCGGAGTCCGCCTCGGAGATCCTCGGCGCGGAAATCGTCGCCCGGCGCGGCAAGGTGATCCGCCCGAAGACGGCGGGCCAGCGCGCGTACGTGGATGCGATCGACGCGAACACCATTACCTTTGGCATTGGCCCGGCAGGTTCCGGCAAGACGTATCTCGCGGTGGCGAAGGCGGTGCAGGCGCTGCAGGCCAAGGAGGTCAAGCGGATCATTCTTACCCGCCCCGCGGTCGAAGCTGGCGAGAAGCTGGGCTTTCTGCCGGGCACGCTCAGCGACAAGATCGACCCGTACCTGCGCCCGCTGTACGACGCGCTGCGCGACATGGTGGATCCGGAGGCGATCCCGAAGCTGGTCGACGCAGGGATCATCGAGGTCGCACCGCTGGCGTACATGCGCGGCCGGACCCTGTCGGACGCGTTCGTGATCTTAGACGAGGCGCAGAACACGACCGGCGCGCAGATGAAGATGTTCCTCACCCGCTTGGGCTTCGGCTCGAAGATGGTGGTTACCGGCGATATTTCTCAGGTGGACTTGCCGCGCGGTACTGTGTCCGGGCTGCGCGTGGCCCGCCGCATCTTGTCCAATATTGAAGACATCGCGTTTCAGGAGATGCGCGGCGAAGACGTGGTGCGCCACCACCTGATTTCCCGCATCGTTGCTGCTTACGACCGGCACGATGCCCAGAATTCGATGCGCTACGAGAAGCGCCAGCGCGAGCTTGAGCGCGAGCGCGAAAAGGAGGCAGGACAGTGAGCGTCGAGGTTCTCAACGAGTCCGGCGAGGCGGAAGTCAACGAGCAGATGCTTATCGACGTCTGCTCGTTCGCACTCCAGGCCATGGACGTCCACCCCGACACCGAGGCCACCATTACGCTTGTCGATGAGGCGACGATGGCAGACCTCCACGTCCGCTGGATGGACTTGGAAGGCCCCACGGATGTGATGAGCTTCCCGATGGACGAGCTGACCCCGGGCGGCGGACGCCCCGACGCGAACCCACTGGGGGCGGCGATGCTAGGCGACATCATTTTGTGCCCGGCGTTCGACCGCAAGCAGGCGGAGATGGCGGGCCACGATCTTGCTCACGAACTGGCGCTGTTGACGGTGCACGGAGTACTGCATCTGTTGGGCTACGACCATATCCAGCCGGCCGACGAGCGCGAAATGTTCGCGCTGCAGAACGAAATCCTTGCCGACTGGTACGACTCTTTGGCCGCTCGGGGCGTCGAATACCAGCCCAAGCCCACTGGTCCGCATGCGTTTCCCTCTGCCGCGGACCGTGAAGAACTCGACCGCCGGATGCGTGGCGCGAACGAGAAAGACTAGGCACCTGTATGCACCACACTGTCATCTATGGCGTTGTCGCGATTGCGGCGATGCTGCTTTCGGGGCTTTTCGGCTCTGTGGAATCCGCGCTCTCGCCGGTGTCCCGCGCACGCGTGGAGAACATGGTCAAGGACGACGTGGCGGGCGCGGCCGCGCTGCTGCGGGTAGTCAAATCTCGGGCGAACCACATCAACATGCTGGTCATGCTCCGCACCGTGCTAGATATCACCGCGGCGGTGTTCGCGGCGATGACGGCGATGGACCTGATCGCCCAGGACTCGTGGGCGATCACGGCCGCCGTGGTAGCGGTGGCGCTGTTGCAGTTCGGCATCATTGGGGTGTTTGCCCGGACCGCGGGCAAGCGTAACCCGTACACAATTTCTTTAAAGGCTGCGCAGTGGCTCGTGGTTTTCCACGCGGTGTTTGGCCCAGTGGCGCGCGGCTTGATCAGGCTGGGCAACATCTTCCACCCCGGCGAGGATTTCCGCGACGGCCCGTACGCCACTGAGGTGGAGTTGCGCGAGGCTGTCGACATTGCGCAGGAAAAGGGCGTCGTGGAAACGACCGAGGGGAGGATGATTCAAAACATTTTCGACCTCGCGTCGACGCACGCCCGCCAGGTGATGGTGCCGCGGCCCGAGATGATCTGGATCGAGGGGGAGAAGACGGCACGCCAGGCCACCAGTCTGATGGTGCGTTCCGGGCATTCGCGCGTTCCGCTGATTGGGGAAAACGTTGACGAGATCGTCGGCGTGGCCTACCTCAAGGACATGTTTGGGCACAACGGTGCGCCGATCGCTGGGTCGACGGTACTCACGGAGTTCATGCGCGAGCCGCTGTTTGTGCCGGAGTCGAAGCCCTTGGACGAGTTGCTGCGGCAGATGCAGCAGCAAAATATGCACATCGCGATCGTCATTGATGAGTTCGGTAACGTGGCCGGGCTGCTCACGATGGAGGACCTGCTCGAGGAAATCGTCGGCGAGATCACCGACGAGTACGACGAGGACGAGGACGCCCCGATCGAGCAGGTCGGTGAGCGTCGCTTCCGTGCGCAGTCGCGCCTGCCGCTGGACGATTTGGTCGACTACCTTGCGGACAACTTCGATTACTCGGTGGAGTTTGATGATGAGCTCACCGATTCCGTCGACACCGTCGCCGGACTGTTGTCCTACCAGCTGGGACGCGTCCCATTGCCAGGCTCGTCGACGGTGATCGACGGCGTGCGTTACACCGCCGAGGGTGGCTTCGACCGCCGCGGCAGGATCAAAACCCGGACCGTGCTTATCGACGTCCCCGCGCCGCCCGCCGAACCACTCGCCCCAGAAGCCTAACCTTTGTCAGCCCCTTCACCCTTAACGCGGTCGCTTGGAAGCGGCGGTGCACAATAGTGCTATGAGTAACATTCTCTCCATCCAGTCGGCTGTGGCCTATGGGCACGTGGGCAACTCGGCCGCCGTGTTCCCGCTGCAGCGCATCGGCCACGAGGTGTGGCCGGTCTATACCGTGAACTTTTCCAACCACACCGGTTACGGCCACTGGACCGGCCCGATGATTCCGGCTGGCGACGTCGCCGAAATCATCACCGGCATGGACGAGCGCGGCGCGCTCGCGCAGGTGGACGCCGTGCTCTCCGGCTACCAGGGCGGCGACGACATCGCCGACGTGATCATCGACGCGGTCGACCAGGTCAAGGCGAAGAATCCGGCCGCGATCTACGCCTGCGACCCCGTGATGGGCAACGCGAAGTCCGGTTGCCACGTCTCCGACAACATCCCGCCGCTGCTGCGCGACAAGGTTGTGCCAGTCGCAGACCTGGTTACGCCGAACCAGTTTGAACTCGGCTACCTCACCGAGCGTGACGTCACTGACCTCGACTCCACACTTGCGGCCGTCGACGCCGCCCGCGAGATGGGGCCGTCGACCGTGCTCGTCACTTCCGTCGAGCGTCCCGACGCGCCGGAGGACACCATGGAGATGCTCGCCGTCGACGACAACGGCAAGTGGATCGTGCGCACGCCGCGCCTGCCATTTAAGCGCAATGGCTCCGGCGACGTGACCGCGGCGCTGTTTACCGGCCACTACCTGCGCAGCGCCGATGCCGCGGACGCGCTTGCGCGCACCGCCAGCTCCGTCTACGACTTGCTGCGCCTGACCTTCGAAGCCGACTCGCCAGAGTTGAAGCTGGTCGAGGCGCAGGACTACTACGCCGAGCCGCAGCTGCAGTTCAGTGTGGAAAAGCTGTAGTGAACATCATCTCGTTGCAATCGGCCGTCGCCTACGGGCACGTCGGCAATTCGGCCGCCGTTTTCCCTATGCAGCGCCTCGGGCACGAGGTGTGGCCTGTGCACACCGTCAACTTTTCCAACCACACGGAGTACCCCACGTGGCGCGGCCCGGTGCTCGGCGCGGACAACGTGCGCGAGATCTTGCGCGGCATGGAGTTCGCGTTTCCGCAGGTGGATCTGTTTGTGAGCGGCTACCTAGGCACCGCTGAAATGGCGGAGGTCGTCCACGACGCCGTCGTGGCCGTGAAGAAGGCCAACCCGCGGGCGCGTTACGTGTGCGATCCGGTTATCGGCAACGCGGAGGTCGGCTCCTTTGTCAGCGACGACATCCCGGACGTCTACACGGAAACGCTCATCCCGCTTGCCGACGCCATCACGCCAAACCAGTGGGAGCTCTCGCTGCTCACAGGTACGCGTCTCGACCCGACCGACGCAACCTACACCGCGTATACGGAGGCGCTCGCGGATGCGGCGCGTTCGCTGTGTGGCAATGCGCTGATTACGTCGGTGGAGACCGGGGACCCGGAAACGATTGGGATGGTCGACGTGGCGTCGGCAAGCGTGCGGCGCGTCGACGCCCCACGACTTGGCGGCAACGTCGTCGGGGCGGGCGATTTGGCAACAGCGCTGTACGCAGCGCTTATCGACGCCCCAGCGCACACACGCCTCACCCACCTCGCCGGGACTATGGGTGCGATGGTGCGCGCGGTACGCGAGCGCGGGCTCGACGAACTGCCGCTCATCGAGTTGCAGGATTACATCGTCGACCCCGCGCGCACGGCTTAGGCGAAGGACGAGCGCGGCGCGCCGATGCCTGGATCGATACGCGGCGGGTCGCCGGCACCGGGGCGGATGTCGATGTCGAAGATTTCCGTCGGCAGGTACACCGTGGCGCACGCGTTCGGAATGTCCACAACGCCGGAGAAGCGGCCCTCGATCGGCGCTGCACCCAGCAGGAGGTAGGCCTGCTCCGGCGACCACCCGAACGTGGTGAGGTAGTCGATGGCGTGCAGGCACGCGCGCTGATAGGCGAGCTGCGAGTCGAGGTAGCGCTGTTCGCCGTCGAGTGTGACGGAGGTACCGGAGAACGCGAGCCACTGGCTGTAGCGTGGCTCCACGTTTCCAGGCATGAAGATTGCGTTTTCGCTCACGCCGTACTTCGCCATGCCGTCTTTAATGATGTCGACGTGGACGTCAATGAAGCCGCCCATCTCGATGCCGCCGCAGAAGGTGATCTCGCCGTCGCCCTGGGAGAAGTGCAGGTCGCCGACGGAGAAGTTCGCGCCGTCGACGAAGACGGGGTAGAACACGCGCGTGCCCTTCGACAGGTTCTTGATGTCCTGGTTGCCGCCGTTTTCGCGCGGCGGGGCGGTGCGCGCACCTTCGCCCGCGACGCGGTCAAAATCGGCGCCGGTGAGCGAACCGAGGATGGCGTGGTCCGGCTCGGGTGGCAGCGCCAGCGGCGGGACGCGCTCGGGGTCGGTGGCGATCAGCGCAGCCTCGCGCTGGTTCCACGTATTCAGCAGCTCGTGGGAGGGCGCGGTGCCCATGAGGCCTGGGTGAATAATGCCGGTGAAGCTGACACCCGGGATGTGGCGGGAAGTCGCGGTCTGGCCGTTGAAGTCCCACACGGCCTTGTACGCATCGGGGAACTGGTCGGTGAGGAAGCTGCCGCCGTTCTTCTTGGCGAAGATGCCTGTGTAGCCCCAGCCCTGGCCGGCGAGCGGGCCTTCTTCCTGGGGGATCGGCCCGACGTCGAGAATGTCGACGATGAGGAGGTCACCAGGCTTTGCGCCTTCGATGCGGAACGGGCCGGACAGTGCGTGGACCTTATTCAGCGGTGCGTCGCGGATGTCGTCGGCGCTGTCGTCGTTGTGGATGTCGCCGTCGAACCACTCGCGACAGTCAATGCGGAAGGAATCTCCGGGCTGCACGGTGTGGACGGGTGGGATGTCGGGGTGCCAGCGGTTGTGGCCGACGTTTTCTTGCTCGGGGAACGTCTTTGTCGAATCGAGCGGGAAGAGATTCTGAGGCATGGTTCCTCCTAAGGTTTCGGCAGTTTTGCGTGTTGCGGATTGTGCGTCACCGGTGTGGCTCGGCGGTTACCTGACCGCGGTACCGAGTTGACCACCGCAGGCTCGTACGCACTCTTCTGTGTTGCCTCGACGAGGCGGGCTTTGTTCTTGTCCACGCCCGCTACCGCAGGCGCGCTGATTACCCGGGTTGCCTCGTTGCCGCAGGTCTGACACTCGGTGGTGCGAGTGTCCGACGACATGGGAAGGAGGCGCTCCGTGGTGTGGCCTGTGTGGCAACGGAATTCGTAGAACGGCATGGTGCTCGCTTTCATATCGTGGCAATAGTCACAGAAGTGCTGCCAGTGTAACGCGCGCTTCAATTGGTGTCAGAAGTGAAGCCCTCGCTCGGGGGTGGTGCCGGCGGTCGTCGCAGGTGTGAGCCGTTACGGTGGCGGTATGAGACAACATCGAGGGAAGCGTCGAAAAGTGCAGTCGTGCAGTGGCGGCACGTGGGCACAGCTGGCCGCACGTTGCCGGGAGCTCGACGGAGCAGGCTACGGCGCGTATAAGCAGCTCACTGGGACCTACCACGATGAAGGCCAGGGGTGGCAGCTGGTGGTGGACCGCGTGCAGTCGGATCCTTTCGCCGCTCCGTCGAAGGTGCGGGTGATCGTGCCGCGCGATGATCTTGACCTGGATCCGGAGTTCACGCATTCGCGGTTGGACCGCGTTGCAGTCGCCGACGCGTTGGCCCGCGAGGTCGCCACGTACCTTGCCGAGGAAGCTCCGACCGCGGGCCGTAGCGGCAGCGGGAAGTCAAACAGCATCAGTATCGGTGCGCTGGGGCAAGAGGTTATTGAGCGTACGAACGTCCTCGTCACACCTGAGCGGATCGAGTTTCGCCTGCTTGTTGGGCTACCTGCGCGCGGGCGCAGGGTGCTGGGGCGGCAGGCGGCGACGCTGCTCGTGGATGATGTGGTTGCCGCGGTCGCCGCCGGCATGCGGCTGGAGCGGGATGCGCTCGAGCGTGCCGTGTGGCTGCTGCGCGACCAGGAGGCGCTGCGAGCCGCGTTGAAAGAGCGAAGTCTTGTGGCTTTTGTGGCTGATGGTGCAATGCTTGCGCGGCGCTCCGGCGCGAGCGACCTTCCGCTTCCGGACGGAGTGCCCTTTCGCAGTCCGTCGAGCCTGCGCGAGAAGTTTGCGCTGCCGAGCGGGCGTAAAGTGAAGGGGATGGGCGTGCCGGAAGGGGTAACGGTGATCGTCGGGGGTGGTTTTCACGGCAAATCGACGCTGTTGCGAGCGCTCGAGCGGGGCGTCTACGCGCACACGCTTGGCGACGGCCGCGAGTTCGTCCTCACCCGCGCCGATGCCGCCGCCGTCCGCGCCGAGGATGGGCGGCCGGTGACCGCCCAGGACATCTCGCCGTTCATCAGTGACCTGCCGACAGGTGCGGATACCACGCGCTTTTCTACGGCAAACGCGTCCGGGTCGACCTCGCAGGCCGCCAACGTCGTCGAGGCACTGCAGGCTGGAGCCAGTGCCTTGCTGATCGACGAAGACACCTCCGCTACCAACTTTATGATTAGGGACTCCGTGATGGCCCAGCTCATCCAGGGGGGTCGGGAGCCAATTACCCCGTTCAGTGCGCGTGTGCGCGGCCTGTACGTGCAATGCGGTGTATCGACGGTGCTGGTAGCGGGTGGAACCGGTGCCTTCTTGGGGCTTGCGGATACGGTGATTGCGATGGATGCGTACGTGCCGGAAGATGTCACTCAACGCGCGCACGCGGTTGGGCGCGGGTATGAGCCAGAGCAGCTGCCGGTCTCTCCGGAGTTGTTTGGCCCTGACGCGCGCTGCCTGCAGGGCGCGCAATTCACGTACCGCTCGAAGCCTCCGAAGGCGCGTGGTGTCGACACCATTTCTGTTGGCAAAAGCGACATTGACCTGGGGAGTCTCTCTCAACTTGCTGGCGCGCCCCAGGTTTCGGCCATCGCGCTCGCGTTGCGGCGGATAGACGCGTTGGCTGACGGGGAAGCGTCTCCGAGCGAGGTCGTTGATGCACTGTGCGAAGAGCTTGGCGATGGCATCGATTCGCTCACGCCAGGGCGTGCGCACCCTGGACACCTCACGCTGCCGCGGCGCAACGAGCTGCTCGCGGTGGTGAACCGTTTTCGAAACTTGCGAGTCGATTAGCGTCCCCTAATCGTGGATTTGACCAGCGGATAAGGGTAACTTTTGGGAAAGCTATTGACGAAATAAACGATTCACTGTAGTCTTTGGCGCATGATAACGAGCGAAACAATCGAATCCTACTTCTCCTTTCGTAACGACGGTATGGCTCTTGTCGCCTGGGTTGCGGAGGGAGCGAAAACCTACGACGACCTCATAGCTCTTGGCTTGCCCGATGACTACGCCACCGACCTGGTAGAACTCGCCGAAATCTTCTACGGCTCGGTCTCGCATTCGCGCTATCAGAAACGATGTCGAGAGTCGGCGCAGCGGCAGCGCTACTGTGTGGAGACGTTGGCCGTCGTGAAGCAAGCCTCGCGCAGCATCAAAGACGCGAACGCGCGCTGGCGGTTCCGGGAGGAGCTCTGCAACGTGGGTGGCGACACCCAGACGGTGCGCCGGGCTGCGCGGAGAATCAAAAACAAATACCAGCCGAAAAAACCGCTTGTCGACGGGCTACGCACGCGCCGGGTTGGAGACAAAATCACCATGTCGATTACTGGGTCGTCCAAGGACGTCCAGCCGCTGGTGACCACGTTGAGGAATGCTAAAGACGAGTCCGGTCGCCCGCTTGATCCCATCGAATGGATACGGCGGCACCGGCCCATCGTCCACTCAGACATCACCACGCATGCAGTGCTCAGCGTGCACGACCTCGCGCGCGTCATCCATGGCCAAGGCGACGATGTGCTCGTCGAGCTTACCGACGGCACCATCCTCACCGGTGCCGAAGTCGTCGAGCGCGAACTACGAGAACAATGCCTCATTACGCTGGTCGGTCCCACGCTCGGTCCGATTAATACCTACGACGGGCGCCTCGCCACCTACAAACAGCGCCGTGCGTGCGATGCCGAATCGCAGACCTGCTGTTGGCCCGGCTGTCACTGCCCCTCTGAGGAGTGCGAAGCGCACCACCTGACCGAGCATGCCCGTGGCGGCGAGACCACGCCGGAAAACCTGTGCTGGCTGTGCCCGTATCACAATGGTGTCAATGGCCAGGAGGGATTCGGCCGCATGGAACGGATTAACGGCAAGCTCGCGTGGGTGTCGGACGCGACCGGCAAAGCCCGATTCGTTGAAGACGAGCGCCGGCAGCGCCGCGCCGACCTCGCGGAGTACCGTAGCGCCGATGCCGGACATCCACGGTCACCGGCCCCGCACTTGCACGCGGTCCGCCCCGAAGGCTCGCACTAGCGTCATACAGTTGCCGGGCTTTACCGGGTAAGATTGCGCCCCATGAGCACTTTCTTCCCCGATGAAGCCGACTTGCCCGAGGATGCAAACGCGAACGCCGGTGCGCCAGGGTTTACCAACACCCCGGAGGGCTTCCGCTCTGGCTTTGTCAGTTTCGTCGGCCGCCCCAATACAGGCAAGTCGACGCTGACCAACGCGCTGGTGGGGGAGAAGGTGGCCATCATGGCTGACCAGCCGGAGACGACACGGCGGCCGATCCGCGGGATTGTCAACCGGGCCGACGCGCAGGTCATCCTCGTTGACACGCCCGGCATGCACCGCCCGCGCACCCTCCTTGGCGAGCGGCTCAACGACGTCGTGAAGGACACCTTCGCCGACGTTGACGTGATCGGGTTTACCGTGCCGGCGGACGAGAAAATCGGCCCCGGTGATCGCTTCATCCTGGAGCAGATTCGCCGCATCAAACCGAACACGCCTGTGGTGGGCGTTGTGACCAAACTGGACAAAGCATCGCGCGACACCGTGGGCGAGCGCCTCCTGGAACTGCACAACCTGCTCGGGGAAGAGAGCGAGGTCGTGCCCGTGTCTGCGACCGGTGGGGTGCAAACCGACGTATTGCTCGACGTGCTGATTAGCCAGTTGCCCGAAGGCCCGCGCTTCTACCCAGTCGGCGATGTCACCGACGAAGGCGTTGAAGCGCGCATCGCAGAGCTGATCCGTGAGGAAGCGCTGCAGGGGCTTCGCGACGAGCTACCGCACTCGGTTGCGGTACAAGTCGACGAAATGGTTCCCGACCCGGACAACCCGGAGCGCACCATGATCTATGCGGTGATCTACCTGGAACGCCCGGGCCAGCAGCGCATCCTCGAGGGCCCCGGGGGCAGGCGTCTGTCGGGGATTACGCACCGCGCGCGCAAACAGATCATCGAACTGCTGGGCCGCAACGTATACCTCGACCTGCGTATCAAGGTGCTGAAGAACTGGCAGCAAGACCCGAAGGCGTTGGGGCGTCTTGGCTTCTAGGCGTCGTGGGGGCTCGCGCCCCTCGTGGCGGGATCGCGCGTTCGTGGTGCGCACCTACGATTTTGGCGAGGCCGATCGCGTCATCGTGCTGCTCACCCGCACTCACGGCTTGGTGCGGGGCGTGGCGAAGGGGGTGCGTAAATCGCGGTCGCGGTTCGGGTCGCGGCTGCAACCCTTTGTAGACCTTGATGTTCAGGTGTATCCGGGCAAAGGTCTCTCGACCATCACCGCCGCAGACACTGTCGCGTACCACGGCGCGCGCATTATTGAAGACTTTGAACGCTACGCAGCGGCCTGCGCGGTCCTGGAGACAGCGGAGAAGCTGACGTACGAAGAAGGCGATGTCGTCTTGTTCGACTTGGTCAAGGATGCGATCGCGCAGCTGCAAACAGCACAGGACCCGACGCAGGTCCTCGATGCGTTTATCCTTCGCGCCACAGAACACGCCGGCTGGGGGCTGTCCCTGTACAACTGCGCGAACTGCGAACGCCCCGGCCCGCACCACGCGTTTCATGCGGCCGTCGGCGGGGCGGTGTGCAACAACTGCCGTCCGCCCGGGTCGTTGGAGGTGGATCCTGAAACGCTGCACGCGATGTGGTTACTTGCCCGCGGCTACGCCTACGCACCCGACCCCGCGAAACCGCACGCGGGCGCGGCAGTTTTAGCCCAAGTGCACCGCGCAACGTCTGCGCACCTGCAGTACCACCTGGAAGCTGGGTTGAAGAGCTTGCGCATGATGGAACAGGCATAATAGGGGAATGACTTCGCGCCAGATCGACCCGGAATTCATCCCCCGCCACATCGCGCTCGTAATGGACGGCAACGGCCGTTGGGCGCAAAAGCGCGGCCTCAAGCGCACCGAAGGCCACAAGCAGGGTGAGGCGGTGCTGATGGATTGTGTGGACGCGTGCATCGAGATGGGCACGGTTGAGTGGCTGTCGGCGTACGCGTTTTCCACCGAAAACTGGCGGCGCGCGGCGTCTGAAGTCCGGTTCATTCTCGGGTTCTCCCGCGACGTGCTGCACCGCCAGCGTGACGAGCTCCACGAAAAGAACGTCCGCATCGTCTGGGCAGGGCGCCGGCCGCGTCTGTGGCGCTCCGTGTTGCGCGAGCTTGAGGCCGCGGAAGAGCTGACACAAGACAACACCGGATTGACGCTGGCCATGTGCATTAATTACGGAGGCCGCGCAGAAATCGTCGACGGGGTGCGCAAGCTCGCTGCGGATGCCCGCGATGGGAAGATCCGCCCGCAAGACATTACCGAGAAGTCGCTTTCGCAGTACCTGTACCGACCCGATATGCCGGATGTGGACCTCTTTCTGCGCCCGAGTGGGGAGAAGCGCACGTCGAACTTCCTGCTCTGGCAGTCCGCGTATGCGGAGATGGTCTACCAGGACAAGCTGTTCCCGGATTTCACCAAGGACGACCTGTTCGACGCGGTTTACGAGTACGCGAAGCGCGACCGCCGTTTCGGCGGTGCGGTTGACAAGTTCGCCGACAAGTAGCGAGTGCTATTCGCTGTCGGCGCTTGCGCGCTGCGTGCACGGCCCACAGATGCCGTAAATCTCGGCGTCGTGGGCGACGAGTGTGTACCCGAAGGCCCGCGCGGTGTCCTGCGCCCAGGATTCGATAGGGCCGCCGTCAATTTCTTCACTACGCCCGCACTTTGTGCAGACAAGGTGGTGGTGATGGTGCTCACTGAGGCAGTGACGGTAAAGCGTTTCTCCTTCAGCGTTCTGTAGCACGTCGACGGCATCGATCTCGGCCAGCGACTGTAGCGTGCGGTAAACGGTAGTCAGCCCGACTTTGTCGCCGCGAAGCTGAAGTTCGTGGTGGATGTCTTTCGCGGTCGCGAACTTATCGACGTCGCGCAGCGTCTCAACGACCGCCGTCCGTTGGCGCGTCATCCGTGGACCAAGCTTGGGGATTGGTTCCTTTTGGGTACGGGTACGTCGCTGCTGTGCCATACCTGTCTACCGTAGCCCCAACGCGGTGAAAGCGGGCATTGTCAGTCGCGTTCTTTGTCGCGGCGCTTCTCAAACTCCTCGAAGGGGATCGCCGAGCTCAAGTACGTGGGGCGTTGTGTCGAAGGCTCGGTGTCGGCGCTTGATTGCGCTTTGGCGGACGGTGTGTCCTTGCGCGGCTTCTTTTCTTTCTTGGGTGATGCGGACTTCTCGGGCTCGGCGGGCAGGGTGTTGACCGCGATCTTTCCCAGCGCGTAGATCGCGTCGATGATGTCCGTCCGGGGCAGTGAGTAGAGGGACTCGCGGCCGCGGCGAACTTTAGCGACGAGTCGGAGGCTTTTGAGGGTGCGCAGGTTTTGGGAAATGAGTGGCTGAGAGTAGCCAAGCTTGTCAACAATCTCGTGGACGACGTGGTTCCGTTCTGCAAGGAGCAACAGAATCTTGATGCGTATTGGGGAATCGATCGCCTTGATCAGCGAGGTGGTCAATTCGATGTCGAGGGCGGTGTTTTCGGGCGTGGTCATGGCCCGTGCCTTTCTGTTGGTCGTCCAAGTGGGCAAGTAATCGCTGTGAATTCCGGTCGGCGGCCGTGCGCAGGCTGCGGACTCTATGGCATGCACGAATCTACCGAAAGAACACGGTCACGCGACTTTGTTCATGGAATTTTCAGTCTAGTTAAACCCTGGGGGTTGCGCAGCGTAACTTGGGGTGGGCGCGGGGCGTCGATAAGCGAAAGCGCTGACAGGCTAGACTGTCAGCGTTACGTGTAACCCGAGTACAGGAGGCTAGGCATGGCAGCCAGCAAGATCGATACCGTCGTCAACCTTTGCAAACGCCGCGGACTGGTGTTTCCCGCCGGCGAGATCTACGGCGGCACCCGCTCTGCCTGGGACTACGGCCCGCTCGGCGTTGAGCTGAAGGAGAACATCAAGCGCCAGTGGTGGCGCCACATGGTGACCTCCCGCCCCGACACCGTCGGCGTGGATACCTCGATCATTCTGCCGCGCCAGGTGTGGGAAGCCTCCGGGCACGTCGAAGTGTTTACCGACCCGCTCGTTGAGTCGCTGCACACCAACAAGCGTTACCGTGCTGACCACCTCCTCGAGGCCTACGAGGAGAAGCACGGCCACCCGCCGGCAAACGGACTCGCCGACATCAACGACCCCGAGACCGGCCAGCCCGGCAACTGGACCGAGCCGAAGGAATTCTCCGGCCTGATGAAGACCTACCTCGGCCCCGTCGACGACAAGGAGGGCCTGCACTACATGCGCCCGGAGACGGCGCAGGGCATCTTCGTCAACTTCAAGAACGTGATGACCGCGGCGCGCCTGAAGCCGCCGTTTGGTATCGCCAACATTGGTAAGTCCTTCCGCAACGAGATCACCCCGGGCAACTTCATCTTCCGCACCCGCGAGTTTGAGCAGATGGAGATGGAGTTCTTCGTCAAGCCGGGCGAGGACGAGAAGTGGCACCAGTACTGGATCGACAACCGCTACGACTGGTACGTCGACCTTGGCATTAACCCGGATAACCTGCGCCTCTACGAGCACCCGCAGGAAAAGCTTTCCCACTACTCCAAGCGCACCGTCGACATCGAGTACGCCTACGAGTTCACCGGCTCGAAGTGGGGCGAGCTCGAGGGCGTTGCCAACCGCACCGACTACGATCTGAAGACCCACGCTGAGGCCTCCGGCGAGGACCTGTCTTACTACGACCAGCAGAACGAGGAGCGCTGGATTCCGTATTGCATCGAGCCCGCCGCCGGCCTGGGTCGCGCAATGATGGCCTTCCTCATCGACGCCTACCACGAGGAAGAAGCGCCGAACGCGAAGGGCGGCACGGACACCCGCGTCGTGCTCAAGCTGGACCGCCGCCTCGCACCGGTGAAGGTCGCCGTGCTGCCGCTGTCGAAGAAGCCGGAACTTGCCGGGCCCGCCGAGGAGCTCGCAACCACGCTGCGTAAGCACTGGAATGTCGACTTCGACACCTCCGGCGCGATCGGTCGTCGCTACCGCCGCCAGGACGAGACCGGCACCCCGTTCTGCGTCACTTACGACTTCGACTCGCTCGAGGACGGCGCCGTCACCGTGCGCGAGCGCGACACGATGGAGCAGGAGCGCGTGAAGATCGACGAGCTCGAGGCGTACCTCGCCGCACGCCTGATTGGCTGCTAATGCACTACGTCAGCTGGGATCGCACGGACCGCGACAACCTGAAACTGCTCGCCGAGGCCGGCCCTGAAGTACTCGGCGTGTTCACGCACGAGCGGGCGAACGTCGGCGGCGAGCAGTGGGACCTGGTCGCGTCGCCGGAATCTGGCGCGGTGGCCACCCGCGATGGCGTTGAGATCGTGCGCGCGCACGATTCGCTGAAGCGCTCCCGCCAGATCCGAGTAGAAGTAGAAGGCCGCACCTACGATTTCGTCGGCGAGACCTCGCAGAACTGGATCATCGACGACGCATCCGGCACCAAGGTCGCCCAGTTCACCTCCGATCACAACGGCGTGCGCAAGGCCATCTTGGAATTTGAGGGCGAGACGAGCCTCCCGCTTGTCGACGTCGCGTCGCTGGCCTGGATCTCCCGTGAAATCCTCGAGGCCCGCAAACTCGTGTCCTCCAACGTGTTGATCGCGACGTTGCTGCTGTTTTCGCTCGTCGCCGTGCTGGTTTTCGTCCTGTGATCTGGCGCGCGCACACGCTGTACCGCGAGCCCGGAGCGGACGCAATCGCAGACGTCGACGTCGACGGTGACGGCGACGTGCTGCGTTTCGGGTGCCACACGCTGCGCTTCAGCAGCATGAGCCCGGCGTACCTGCGCGCCGCCTCCGATAACGGCGAAATGTTCACGTTGCGCAAACGCTCGCTGACGGTGTCGCGCTACTCGGCGCGCTGTGGCACTGCGAGCGGCTGCCGGGACTACACAGTGCACCGGGTGGGCGTGCGCGGTCGCCGGGAAATTCGCAACGCGGAGGGGGAGTTGCTCGCCCTGACCACGCCCCGGTCTGACGGTGCGCTCGAGGTGGAAGCCTACGTGGAGCCCACGGTCGACGTGGTCTTCATTACATGGGGGCTGACCTACGTGGATACGGCCGTGCGCCGTACGTACTACTAACGGGCGTTACTCGGCTTCGCGGCGACGATGTCCTCTCCGTCGCGCGCGGTGCGAGCGATTTCGCGCAGCAATTCGCGGACGGTTGCGGAGGAAGAGCAGCGGGCGAGCGATTCGAGTTCGCTGATGTCGGTGCGAGCGATTTCGCGCAGCAATTCGCGGACGGTTGCGGAGGAAGAGCAGCGGGCGAGCGATTCGAGTTCGCTGATGTCGGTGCGTGTGAGCTTTTGGCTCAGCAAGGAGCGCATCGCGCCTACTCCTTCCTCATCGCGCGTGGTGACGTACATCTCTTGAGACTACGGAAGTACCGCAGACCCGGCAACGTTTTATGCGGGCGTTCAACTTCTAAAACGTACCGCCGCGGCTGATATTTCCGCCGCCCCCGCCGCCGGAGAACCCGCCTCCGCCGAAACCGCCGCCTCCGTGGTGGCCGCCGCCCCCGCCGGAGAAGATCGCCGCCCACATCGCTGCACGTGCGACGTCGCTAGCTGTCTGCCGGTTGCGCTGCGCCCGGTAATTGTCAACGTCGTCTTTCGCCGCCTGGTAGGCGCGCCGGGCGGTGTCGGTGGCGGCGCGGGCGTAGTCGATGGCGTTGCGCGTATCGTCCACGCGGCACCGGTGCGCCTCGGCGTACTGGCGCTGCGACTCGGCAAGCAGCGAGCGCGCGTGCGAGCCGATGATGCGTCCGCGGGAGCGGATGAGGTCCTCGGCTGACTGGATTTGGCTGGTCGCGACCTGCATCTGCTGGTCGAAAAGCTGCAGCGCGCGCGACTGGTCGTGGGCGACGCCCTTGGCGCGGTCGAGTTCGGCGTCGATGCGCGTATCTAGGTCGGTCAGCTCGGTATACAGCGCAAGCGGGTCGGTCTCAGCGCGGTTACCAACGCGGTTCAGCGCCTCGCGGGCGGTAGCGGCGATTCCATCGAGCGCGGCGACGTCAATGCGCGCGCCCTGCTGCGTCGAGCTCTTGACCTGCTCGATCTCGACGAGTTCGTCCTCGATTTCCTGGATGAGGGCGGGCAGGTTCGCCTGCGCGTTGCGGAGGTTGTCCTCGGCGTGCTCGATGGCGGCGAGGTTGTGGTCGGCAACGTCGATGGCGTTGGTGGCGGCCGCGAGGACGTCGATAAGCGGGCCCTGCTGGCCGGCGGGCTTCGCAGCGAGTTGCGAAGCCTGCTCAAGCTGCGCCTCCGCCTCGTCGAGCGACTCGCGCGCGACGTCGACGTTGTCGTCGAGCGAGGCCAGCACCTCCTCGGCGTGACGCTCGCGCAGCTCGGCCAAGCGCGCGGACGCCGGTTCGAGGCGCGCGCGAATGTCGATGGTGCGTGCGCGCACCTTGTCCACCTCTTCGCCGGCGCGCATGAGCGTGCCGCGCATCTGGTTGAACTCCTCCGTTTTCGCCTGCAGCGCTTCTTCGGCCTCGCCGCAGGAGGAGATGATGTCGATGAGCATTGCGCGCTTCTCCGGCTCGGTTTCCGGGATCGCGTCGTAGAGTTTCTGGTGCGTGTGGAAGGCGCGCTGCAGCGTCGAGGTTGCCTGGTTCATCGCGGCGGTAAAGGGACGCACGCGGTCGGCACCGAACTCGTCGTTGGCCAGCTTTAGCTCGCTTTTGCCCTGTGTGATGGATTCATCGGCGGCGACGAGGCTTTCGCGCGCCAGCTCCTCGAGCGTGTTCGTGGGCAGGCGGCCGAGCGAATCCGTGTCACCCGGCGCTAGCGCCTTCGCGGAGGCCAGCTGCGCCGCGCCGCGCTTCTTGGAGTTTCGCCGGTTGACCGCCCACGCGCCGCCGCCGGCAAGGGCGAGCACGCCGACGCCGCCCGCGGCCCAGCCGGCACCAGAACCGCCGCCGCCAGAAACCGCGGCATCTGCGGCCGCAAGGCCGGCGCCGGCCCAATCTTTGTCGACGAGCTTGTCGTAGGCGGCCTTGTCCATCGCGTCAATCTCGCTCTGCTGCCACTCGTCCCCACCGAACACGCCGTAACCGCGCTCCGAGGGCGAAACCACGAGTACGCCCGTGTTCGAGCCGTTCGCGGCGACGGCCTGCTCCGCCCACTGCTGCCCCTTCATCCCGCCGAGCGAGGACACGTAGACGATCCGCAGCGACAGGTGCTTCTCCTTCGACACGTTGGCCACGGCCTGCTCGAGTTCGGCGCGTTCCGCGTCGCTGAGCACGCCGGCGTCGTCGGTCACTGGTGCGGTGAGCATGGCGGGCGCGCTTGCCGCGGTGGCGGGCGGCTGGGCGTGCACGGGGGCGTCGAGAAGCAAGGGCGCAGCGAACAGCGGCGCTGCGGCGAGGATGCGAAGGTAGCGCGAATACATGCCCACAAGCGTAACCGTTACGCTGGGAGTCGTGTACACCTACAACACCGACGACGTCATGCGCCGCGCGCCCGAGGCCACGAAGCACGCGCAGCTTGCGCCCGGCCACGACTTGCGCGACGCGTTCGAGCGCGACCGCGCGCGCGTGCTGCATTCCGCGGCGCTGCGTCGGCTCGCCGACAAGACGCAGGTCGTCGGCCCTCGCGACGGGGACACGCCGCGCACGCGCCTCACCCACTCGCTCGAGGTCGCCCAGATCGCCCGCGGCATTGGCGCCGGGCTCGGCCTGCACCCTGACCTGTGCGAAATGGCCGGGCTGACCCACGACATCGGCCACCCGCCGTACGGCCACAACGGCGAAAACGCGCTCAACGCGTGCGCGCCCTGCGGCTTCGAAGGCAACGCGCAAACGCTGCGCATCCTCGCCCGCCTCGAGCCCAAAGTGCTTGTCGACGCCACGTCCTACGGCCTTAACCTCACGCGCGCCAGCCTCGACGCCGCCGTGAAATACCCGCGGACCCGCACCAACGCCGACGGGACCGTCAACCGCAAGTACTCGGCCTACGACGAGGACGCCGACGTGCTCGCCTGGGCACGCGCCGGGCACAACGACGATAGACCGCCGATGGAAGCGCAGGTGATGGATTTCTCAGATGACATCGCCTACTCCGTCCACGACGTCGAAGACGGCATCGTCTCGGGGCGCGTGTCGCTTAAGGTGCTGTGGGACTTCGTTGAATTGGCGGCGCTGGCGGAGAAGGGCGCGGACGCGTTCGGCGGCACCGCCGACTCGCTCATCGACGCCGCCGACCGGCTGCGCTCCCTGCCGGCGATCGCCGCGGCCGCCGACTTCGACTTCACGCTGCAGTCGTGGACGAGGCTCAAGGCGCTTACCTCGCAGTTGGTAGGGCGCTACGTCGGCGGGGTCACGCAGGCGACGCTCGCGGATGAGGCGAACCAGGCGCTTTCCACCGGGCTCGGCCGAGCGCACGGCAACCTCATCATCCCGCCCGACGTGGAGGCCGAGGTCCGCCTGCTCAAAACCGTCGCCGTGCTCTACGTCATGGACGTGCCCGCACACCTCGCGCGCCAAGACAGGCAGCGCGAGCGTATCTTCCGCGTCCACGAGTACCTGCGCGCGGGCGCGCCGGGCACACTCGACACCATCTTCCGCACCTGGTTCGAGGCGGCGGAGACGGATACGGAGCGCGAGCGGGTGATCGTGGACCAGATTGCGTCGATGACGGAGTCGCGCCTGGAACGGTTGGCGAAGAAAGCTGCCGCGTTCGACGGGTTCTTCTAGCTGGCCTACAGCAGCGCGGCGATCTGTTCGAGCGCTGCGCGCGTGCCGATTTCGCCCGGCAGCCATGGCAGCTCGTGCACCGGCACCGGCAGGTCGAGCAGCGCGAGCGCCTCGTCCTCGACGCGGCGGCGCTGCGCCAAGAACTCGCCTGCCTCATCCGGCGTGCGCCGGTTGACCACCGCGCCGCCGACGTGCACGCCGTGGGAGGAGAGTTCCTCGTAGAACTCCTTCGACTCCAGCACCGGCAGGCGTTCGGCGGTGAGCACGATGTGGAAGACGCACTGGGCGGGGTCGGTAAGGACGGAGCGTAAGTGCTCGAACTTCTTCCGCCGTTTGAGCAGGGTGGAGCGGATCTGCTGGTTGCGGCGGTCGACAGGCGAGCCGCCAGAATCGCCGCGAGAACCGCCCATGCCGCGGACGAGCTCGCTGAACTTGTCCGACTTGTCGCGCCGGGCGAGCAGGCCGTCGGTGTAGGCGGCCATGAGCTCGGGCAGCGCCATGAGCCGTGAGGTGTGGCCGGAGGGCGCGGTGTCGAAGATCAGGTGGTCGTAGTCGGAACCAGCAACCAAATCCGCAATGCGCTCGAGCAGCGCCGCCTCGTGCATGCCGGGGGAGTGGCGCGACATCTCCAGGTGCTTGTCTACCTCTTTGTGGAGGCGCTCTGGCATCATGGCGCGCATCGAGTCGCCGACGGCGCGCAAGTGCTGTGCGGTGATTGCGGCGGGGTCGAGTTCGATGGCGTCGAGGCGGGGCTCGAGGGTGAGCGGGGCGTCGAGAAGCGATTGGCCCCAGATGTGGCCGAGGTTGTGCGCGGGGTCGGTCGAGACGAGCAAAACCCTGCGGCCGCGGGCGGCGAGGCGGACTGCGGTGGCGGCGGAGACGGTCGTCTTGCCGACGCCGCCTTTGCCGCCGAAGAACATGACTGGGGCGTCTAGCAGCATGAGATCCCGTCGAGTGGTGAGCGCTCCATGCCCATGCGGGTGTGCCAGGCGTGGAAGTCTTCGTAAAGCAGGGGCAAAAGCTCGAGCGTGTAGTAGCTGGCGGGGTTGGGGATGCCGAGCATCTCGGAGGCGACGAGCAGGGTAAACAAGTCGTCTTCATCGCGTGCGGCGCGGGCAAATTCGCGTCGGTAGGGCGCTTGGTAGAACTCGTTTAAGCCCGCGCCGAACGCGGCCAGCTTACTGCGCAGGCTCATACTCGTCGGACCACTCGATCGCCGGCTCGCGGCGCGCCTTGCTGATCGCGGTGATCGCCTCGACGATGACCCAGATCGCGCAGATGATAATGACCACATCGATGACAAGCAGCAGCCAGTTGCCTGCCTCAAACAGCGTGCGCAGCTGCAGCACCGCTGCCCACAGCGACATGAGGGTGACAAAGGCGAGCGGGATGAGCAGCGGCAGGGTGGGGCGGCGCAGCTTGGTTAGGATGACCACCAGGACAGACAGCGTGAGCCCGGCCATGAGCTGGTTGGTGGTGCCGAACAGCGGCCAGATGATCATGCCGCCGGAGCCGTCGAGGCCGGTGGAGAACGTCAAACCGAGCGCGGCGCCCACGGCGATGATGGTGGCGACCAGGCCGGAGAGCTTCACGCCCATGATCTCGGCGATTTCGCCGACGACCATGCGCTGCAGGCGCACGCCCGAGTCCATGGTGGTGGCGGCGAACAGGACGGCCATGGTGGCCAGGATGGTCGCGGACAGGGAGGTGGGGATGCCCAGGCCCTGGTTCATCAGCGCGCCGCCGCCCTCGACGAACGCGTTGACGCCGCCGGCGTTCCACTCGTTGTACACGTTCTCCCAGTCGGCAAGCGTCTTGTAGCCGCCGGTGGTGGCGACGATGGTGCCGAGCGCGAGCAGGCCCTCGCCGACGGCACCGAAGTAGCCGACGAAGCGGGCGTCGGTTTCCTTGTCCAGCTGCTTGGCCGAGGTGCCGGAGGCGACGATGCCGTGGAAGCCGGAGATGGCCCCGCAGGCGATGGTGACGAACAGTAACGGGAAGATGCTGGGGGTGCCGTCCGGCACGGCGCTATTCAGCGTCGGCGCGACAATCTCCGGGCGGACGATGAAGAAGGAACCGTAGAGGATAATCAGGCCGACAAACAGCTGCAGGCCGTTGATGTAGTCGCGCGGCTGCAGCAGCACCCACACGGGCAACAGCGAGGCGACGAACGCGTAGGCGAACAGCAGGATGATCCAGATGCCGCGGTCCGGGATGCCCAGCACGGTCTCCGGCAACGCGAGCGGCACGCGGTCGCCGAGCACCATGAGCGCGTAGAGCGCGACCACGCCGACGACGGAGACGAGCGGCAGGTTCCATTTGAAGCGGTAGATGGCCTGGCCGATGAGCACGGCGACGAGGATCGCGCCCCACGTGGGGATCACGGCCGACGGGGTGGAGATGAGCAGGTTGGAGATCACCACGGCGAACGCGGTGTTGACCATGAGCAGCAGCAGGAAGATGACCACGAGGAAGAGGTTGCGCCCGCGCGCGCCGATGTAGCGTCCGGACAGCGTACCGATCGACTGGCCCTTGTGCCTTTGCGACGCCCACAGCGCCCCCAAATCATGCAGCCCGGCAAAGAACACCGTGCCGAGCGTGACCCACAAGAAGGCGGGCAGCCAGCCCCAGATCACAGCGACGGCCGGGCCGATGATGGGCGCGGCACCGGCCACTGAGGTGAAGTGGTGGCCCCACAGCACGTATTTGTTGGTGGGCACGTAGTCCACGCCGTCTTCCATGGTGTGCGCGGGCGTCTGGTAGCTCTCGGAGAGCTGGTAGACGCGCCTTCCGAGGAATTTCGAGTACAGCAGGTAGCCCGACCCCAGCATGGCCAGGCCGATGAATACCAGGAAGAGCGAGTTCATGCGCTCACCTTTCTTTCGGTGTTTCGTGTCACAGTGGGCAAAAGTATGCCACAACTCACAGCATCTTCCCACCGTTGGGGCCATTGCTTCCCGACGCCCCGTTACGTTTTCCCAGCTATATACGATGAAGGGGGTAGAAGAGTTGTATGCATTTCACAGAAAGGAAACCGTCATGCGCCGTCTCTTGACCGCCGTGACCGCCGCAACGAGCGTTGTCGCGAGCCTCGCTGTCCCCGCCACATCTGCCCTCGCCGCCGACCTTGCGTCGAAGGATGAGAAGACTTGCTCAGTGGTGACCACCGCCGCCGAGCGCGAGTTTGCCAAGACCTACGCCGACGAGGAGAAAGACCTCGGCGGCAAGCTGATCGTGGGGAAGTGGGTCCACGCCATCGAGCGCGTATTCCCAAGCGCGGAGACGTACACGGACGTCGAACTGCTGAAGAAACTCATGCCGGAGTCGCTCGCGCAGCACTACCTCGCCGTGCGCGACTCCACCTCGAGCGCCGACATCCCCTTCGGCCCGACCGGTGCAGAGGTTTCGGACCTTGCCCACGTCGAAGCTGCGGAGGGCGAGGCGCGCCCGGTATACGCCGACCCGCAGGCGAGCGCGCGCGACCGGGCGCACGCGCAGTCGCTGACCAGCGCGCTTGAGCGCCACTTCCCGGGCCTAAAGAGGAAAGAGGCGGAAGCGCTTGCCGCGGTCATGCAAAACGACGCCACCGGCGAGTACTTCAACACCCGCCTGGCCTACGAGCATGTGCTTGCCCAAGCCTCGTGGGACTGCCGCGACCTGCTGGCAAGCGGCGACAAGCTCGCCCACGTCGACCTGCCCACCAGCACGCCGACGCAGCAGGATCCTGCGCCGGGGAGCTCGCAACCTGGGCAGGGGCGCGCCTCCTCGGCGGGTACAACAGCCGGTGTCGTGGTGTTTTCCCTGCTCGCCGCGGTAGGCGTGTCGCTCGCACTGCTCGCGACCGTCGGCCCGCAGTTCGGGCTTGCACTCCCGGAGCTGCCGGACCTTTCCGGCCTGGCCGACCTCCAGCTCTAGGCCGGCGCACGCGCTGACGACTGGTTTCGGCCCAGCGCGAACCAGTCGTCAACGCGCAAACAGCGCCGCGACTACACTTCGACCTGGGCTTTTGTGGTAGCAAAAACGCTGACGACTGGTTTGGCCGAAACCAAAACCAGTCGTCAACGCATCGCAGGCCCGTTACCGCACAAGTTCCACGCGGTTATCCCGAAACACCGCCACGACTTTCCGCGTCTCATCCGCCGGTAGCTGCCAGTCGCAGGCGACTACGCGCGCCGGGTGCGCCTCCCGCAGCAAATCCGCAAGGCCGTCGAGGTTTTTCGGCGCGGGCCGCTTAGGACCGAACACGGCCACGGAAAGCGCGGCGCAGACGTCAGCGACGCTGCCAACCGGCGCGGTGAGCAGTACTGGGTTTCGGCTTCGGCCGTGTCCTGTTCTATACATCGGTCACCTCGCAGAAGGATTCGTAGTGGTCGTCGGTGTAGTACCACACCTCGGGGTCGCCTTCGCCGCCAGTGACGATACGCCGCGCGCCGCGGTGCGACACCCCGGGCGTGTCCACGGTGTACTCGCGGTAGTAGCCGAGCTTCTCGTCGGGCAGGACGCCTTCGTAGTTGCCGAAGCGCGCGTCGTCGTTGTCGGGGTAGGGGTATGGCCCGCCCTCTTGCACAAGCGAGATGGTGTCTCGTGCCTCCGACGGCAGGTCCTGGCAGGGGTCGAGATCGCCGACATCACCAGCGCCGCTGGAGTCGCTGGTAGGGAGGAACGTATTGATGAGGAGCGCTGCGGCGACAATGACGACGCCGACGGCGGTGTTCTTCGATGTTCGGCTCACGCTGAGCCATTGTGCCATTGCATCAGAGCAGCCCCAAAGTGCTTGCGAAGTGCCTAGCAAAATCCGTAGTAGACACTGGGTATTTGGTATAAGCTGCTGTCGAGAATTACAAATCAGTGCGGCTTTGCGTTGGTCACGAAGCCGTGCCCTGCGAAAGGCAGCACATGAGAACACAGGTCAAAGGCTTGCGCCGCGCAACCGTTGCAATAGGCGTGTCGTTGGCATTGGGCGCGGGGGCAGTGTCTGCCCCGGCGCAGGAGGTTGAGTTCGGCTCGAGCGTGGAGGATCCTTACGCGGCCGGCCCGCAGCTGCCGAAGATGCAGTCGGTGCGGGTCGGAAACGTCGTGCTGCCGGGTGAGCTCGTCGGCGTAGCATCGGTTGCCGGGGTGTTGGCGATCATCGCGACGATTGTGGCGATGACGTCCAAGACACCGGGCGGGTCCTCGGGCGCAGGCGGAAGCTCGCGCATTGGCCTGAAACCGGATGAGTACCGGGCCGATAACGGGACTGTGTACAAGGTCAATCCGCAGGCCCGCAACGTTTCTACGCAGCAGGCGGCGGTGCTGTTTCCGGGCGGTGCGGACGAGATTGGCTCGACAATCACATTGAGCAACGAGGAGTTTGCACAGCTGGGTCTGCGCGCTGGCGATGTGCTGTCCATCCCACCGAGCGCGAAGTTCCCCGGTGCGGCGTTGGCGAAGATCCTCAAGGTCGAGCAGGGCGAGGAAGGCGTCACCGTCGTAACTAAGCCCGGAATCCTCGATGACGTCATCGAGTACACGAAGGGCGAGGTGAAGTTCGACGGCGTCCTGTACACCGCCGAGCCGATGAAAATTACGGACCCGGTGACCGGCGTAGAGATCGACGCGGTGCAGACGGCGGATGCGGGCAGAGAAGCGCAACTGAAGCTGGAGGCGGACATGAAGAAGCTCGCCAAGGCGAAGAAGATCGCAGGTGCCGATGCACTGTCCGAGGCAAAGCTTACCGGCACCGCAACCTTCACCACGCAGCTCGGCCTGGATAAGGAAAGCGCCGAGAAGGAAGCGGATAAGAGCTTTGAGCTGACAACGAAGCTGAACGTGAACTTCAACGCCAAAACAAGCGCCAAGGTTGACCTTGGTGAGGACCTGGGCAAGATCGTCGAGAAGGAATTGCAGAAGCGTTTTTCTGCGACGAGGCAGTGGACGTTCCCGGCAGGGCCCGTGTGGATTTACCTGGAGACAGGGATTGAGCCTACCTTTGCGTCGAAACTCTCCGCCGAGAGCGCATGGGGGATCACCCTCGACGCCTCGAAGGAACAGGTCATTGGCTACAAGTTCGATGCTTCTGAAGACCGACTCGAGCAGATTTCCCGCGAAGTTTCCCCAGCGAAGGTGACATCTGAGCTAAAGAACGGGGAGGTCGCTTTTACCGCGAAGATCGAGCCCGGCGCGCAGGTGACCGCCGGTCTGTGGAAGACATTCAACGGTGCGCTTGGCGCAAGCCTTGAGGCCAAAGCGGAACGGAAGAAAGAAATTTGCGACGCGACGCTGACACTCAACGCGCCGAAGGGCGAGATCACCGTTGAGTCACCGACTGGAGCCCTGTTGGGCGACTGGGCAGCGCTGGAGTTTTTCAGCCTCAAGCTGAAAAACGAGACGCTGAAGAAGAAGTGGGACCTTGGCTGTGCTGACAAGGACAGCGGCGTAACGACGGAGAGCGAGGGCACTGAGGTATCAGATGAGCTGAAGCGCAAGATGCTCAACATGCAGATCCCCGCGGTATGCGGGCACAACGGCGGGCGGCTGCACGACGGCCGTTTGGAAGAATCGGCGATCACCTACACCGGTGGGTTCGTTGACATTCGGACGCGTGTCGGCGAGAGCGTCGACGCCCCGCGCACCGTCAACGCGAAGCAGATCACCGTCGACGGCGAGGAGCGGATCCTGCTGGTCGCGCAGTGCTTCGCAGGCGGCGTCGGGTGGCCGCAGAGTCTCTTCCTCTTGGACAAGGACCTGAATTTCGTCGGGGTCGGCGAGAACCGTAGCGGCCTGCAGGTTGATCCGCAGCGTCCGCTGGCGCGCCGGCCGTTCTACGTCTTCGACACGGAGGGCGACACCGTACGCCTGAAGTACGGGGCCGCTGACGAGGGCGACGCGATGGCGGCACCTTCGCTCCTCGTCGAGGGAACCTACCGCGTCGATGGCCAGCGCCTGACGCCGGTGAGCACCCCGCGCGTTGAGAAAATGTTCTGATAGCGGCACGCGCATCCGGTCGTTTTGCGTTGCGGGATAGGATGGGCGCATGGCAAGGGGCAGGATTCCGGAAAGCGACATCGAGGCGATCCGCGAGCGCGCGGCGATCGAAGAGATCGTCGGCGAGTACGTCCAGCTCAAGCCGGCCGGCCACGATTCGCTGAAGGGCTTAAGCCCCTTCAAGGACGAGAAGACGCCGAGTTTCCACGTCCGCCCCGCGCGCGGCTACTACCACTGTTTTTCCACCGGCAAGGGTGGCGATGTCTTCAACTTCCTCATGGAGTTGGAGCAGCTGACCTTCCCGGAGGCGGTCGAGGCGGTCGCGGACACGATCGGCTACCACATCAATTACCAGGGCGGTTCCACGGGCGCGCGCGACGTCAAGCCCGGCACCCGCAAGCGCCTGCTGGCGGCCAACAAGGCGGCGCACGAGTTCTACCGCGAGCAGCTCGAGACCCCCGAGGCCGAGCCTGGCCGCAATTTCCTGCTGGAGCGCGGCTTCGACAAGGAGCTCATCTACCGCTTCGAGTGCGGCTACGCGCCTGACGGCTGGGACACCCTGACCAAGCACCTGCTGCGCCGCGGCTTCGAGGTGCAAGAGCTTATCGACGCCGGCATTTCCTCCATGGGCCGCCGCGGACCCATCGACAAGTTCCGCCGCCGCCTGATCTGGCCGATCAAGGACGCGGCCGGCAACACGATCGGCTTCGGTGCCCGCAAGCTTTTCGACGACGACCCCATGGGCAAGTACATGAACACCCAGGACACCTTGCTGTACCACAAGTCCAAGGTGCTCTTCGGGCTGGATCTGGCCAAGCGCAACATTTCCGAGCGCCACCAGACCGTCATCGTCGAGGGCTACACGGACGTGATGGCGATGCACGCTGCGGGCGTGACCACCGCCGTCGCCTCCTGCGGCACCGCCTTCGGTGCGGAGCACCTCGCCGCCATCCGCCGCCACATGCTCGACGACAGCTACTTCCGTGGCGAGCTCATCTATACCTTCGACGGCGACGAGGCCGGCCAGAAGGCCGCGATGCGCGCCTTCGAGGGGGACCAGCAGTTCACCGGCCAGTCCTTCGTCGCGGTTGCGCCCGAAGGCATGGACCCCTGCGACCTGCGCCTGGCCCAGGGCGATGCGGCCCTGCGCGACCTCGTCGCCCGCCGCGTGCCCATGTTCGAGTTCGTCATCGAGTCGCTGCTCAAGGACTACTCGCTCGATTCCGCTGAAGGCCGGGTGCAAGCTTTACGACGCACCGTGCCCGTCGTCGCCGCCATCGAGGATCAAGTCCTGCAAAAGGAGTACGCACGCAGGCTGGCCGGTTGGGTGGGCTGGCCCAACCCGGACGAAGTCCTCGACCAGGTACGCGCCGAGGCAAAACGCCCGAAGAAGGACCAGCGCCGCGTCGCGGTCAAGCGCGACACAGAAACCGCAGCACCCGGCCAACCGCCCGCGCTGCAGCCGCCGAACCCGCGGGACCCGATCCTGTGGCCCCAGCGCGAAGCGCTCAAGGTCGCGCTGCAGTACCCGGACAAGGCCGGTACGTATTTCGAGGGCATCAACCCGGACGCATTCACCAACGACGCCTACCGCCAAGTCCGCGAGGCCATCGGTGCCGCCGGGGGCGTAGCTGCCGCGGAAGAGCACGGCCCGAACTTCCTCGCCGCGGTCGCCGGCGAGATGCGCGACCTTGCCGGACGTAACTTCGTCTCTGAGCTCGCCGTCGAGCCGATCCACGCCGACGACATCGACCGCTACGTCGACTCCGTCCTCTCTCGACTGCAGGAAACTCGCGTGGGCGACCAGATCGCGCAGCTGAAATCCCAGCTCGAGCGCATGCGACCCTCGGAGGAGCCGGAGGCCTACAACGCGCTTTTCTCCGACCTGGTCGCACTCGAGCAGGCGCGCCGGGAGCTCAACGACCGCGCCTCGCGAGCGTGAGCGCGCGTCACGGCCGCGTCAGTTTTCCGTACCAAAACAATCACGACGCCTGTAACGCCAGCCGTCTGCGCGTAGATTTCTAGAGTATGACCAAGAACACACACGCGGCCCGCGTCGCCGCTCTCTCAGCAGCTCTTGTACTTTCCGCCACCTCCGTCGTCGGCACCGGCACCGCGCTCGCGGACGAGCCTTTCGAAGGCCCCGACTGGACCGGCGGCTACTACGTCCCCGAGGAGGACTACCCGTCGGACCCCGGCTACGCCACGGCCTGGCGCAGCTACGAGGTCATCCGGCTGGGTGACCGCCGTTTCTTCGACTATGGCACGCAGGGCGTGCGCGTCGTTGGCAAGTTCGACGGCGATCGCGTTCTCTGTATGTCAAACGCCAAAGCAGGCATGCAGGGGTGCTATGTCAAGGATCAGAAGATCACGGAGTTCTCCGGCTACCCGAAGACGATCACCACGGACGCAAACGTCGCTCCCTTCGCACCGGTGATCGGCTTCTTCCTGGCTATCGGCTACAAGTTCAACAACCTCGGCACTGCGGGTGCCGGCTTGAGTAGCTAGTTCTCCGCGTTCTTGCGGATCGCGTACTCGACCGCATCCAGCGGCAGTGACGCGTCGTACTCGTCGCGCGCCTTCTTCAGCGCGGCGAGGTACTCGGCGTAGTCTTCTGCCGTCCAGTCGGCGGTTTTCTCCAGCCCGGCTGCGGCCGCGCGCTTGGAGCAGATAATCACCGGCTTCTCGTCCGCGGCCTCCTGTGGCCCGGCGAGGAAGTACGCCAGGTGCGAGGCGAACTTCGGTGCAAGCCCGGTCGCAACCAGAGACCCGTAGGCCGCGACCGCGTCCTTGCCCTCAATCCCACGGATGGCCTGCAGTAGCTGGTTGGCGTTGTGCTTGTTGCGCAAAAACTGCTGCAGCTGCAGGACCTGGTTGCTCTGGCCAGCTGCATAGGCAAACGCGGCACCGAGGAAGTCGATGATCTGGTCGCGGTTATAGCCGGAGTCCACCACGTCCTGCGCGAAGAGGAAGACATCGCGGCGGGTCAGCGACGCGGTCGCGTCGTCGCGGAAGGGCGGGACGCGGCGCAGGTGGTGTGGCCAGCCGGTTTTCCAGCGGATGGGGGAGAAGGTCGACGACGCTGCGGCGACGTCCTCGGCGGTCGGGGTCTGGGTCTGGGTGGAAAGCGCTTCTGCGATAGTCATGGGTCTATCCTTGCATGTCCGCACGCGTTGGTGGCAACGCCCCGCGTTTACAATGCGGTGTATGACTGTGTTGGTGCTTGATGCTCGGTGGCCGCAGATGGTGCCGGTGGACGTTGCGCAGAGGCTCGTGGGTCCGCTGGAGTTTACGGCGGAGGTGCCCATTTCGGTGCGCTGGTCGCTCAACCCCGCCTCCACGGTGGGCACCCCGTGGCTCATCACGACCGACCCCGACGACCCCCAAGTGCGCGAGCGCGCGCAAGCCGGTGAGGAGATCCTCACCGTGCCCTCCCTCCAAGACCCGGTGGCCGAGGCCGTCCGCGTGATGGCGCAAGCCCGCCGCCGCGGCGAGTGGGAGCGCTCCATGTCACACGAAGAACTCGTGCCCTACCTGCGCGAGGAATGCGCCGAGCTCGCCGAAGCAATCGAGTCGGGCGCCGGCGATGAGGAGCTCAAAAAAGAGCTTTCCGACGTCCTCCTGCAGGTCCTCTTCCACGCCGAAATCGCCGCCGAGCGCGAAGCTTTCGACTTCGCGGACGTCGCGGCGGCGTTCGTAGAAAAGATGCGCGTGCGCGCCCCGTACTTCTTCGACGGCTCAACGGGCCTGGTCGACCTAGAAACGCAGGAGCGCCTCTGGACCGAGGGCAAGGCCCGCGAACAGGCCGAGTAACCCCGACTAGCGCGCCGGCATCGCCGGGATCAGGTTGCGGATCTCCGGCAGGCCCGCCTGCGAGGACATCTGCGAGCTCATAGCGATGGCCTGGTTGAGCGGGGTGACCTCGTCCGGCTTGACAACGCCGCATTCCAGCGCACGGTCGCCCAGCGTGTTCACGGTCGGCGCAGCAACGAGGCGCAGCGCAGCATCCTCGCCGACGGCCTTGTTCACGTTGCCCACGAACTCGGAGCGGGTGGTGTTCTCGTTGGCCAAGCCAGCGCCGCGCACGACGGTGCGCAGGGCGTTGCAGTCCATGGTCTTCACATTGCCGTTGAGCGCGCGGATGAGCTCGGCGTAGTTGGTCTGCGCGTTCGCAGGTGCGGCGAGCGCGCCGAATGCGAGTGCGCCAGCAACGAGGGCGGTGGTGATGCGCTTCATGGTTTCGGGTCCTTTCGAATGGGTTCTGAGGAAGCGTCGGCCACGAAGCGTGACCGCTCGCGCAACAGCCTACACGTAACTGAAGTGACAGGTGTGAATTAAGTGGCCAATGTGACGACCGAACAGGTCGTTCCCGCCCACCATCAATGCCTAACGGGCCGTGGGTAAGCTGTGCCCTTATGACAAATCCTCGCCGCATCGCGAGGGGCTGCGGCTGCGCCGGGCTCCTCGTGGTTACGCTTGCCATCATCCTGGCGATCTCGCTTGTGGCGTGGGTACTGTCCTTCCTCGGCGAGCCAATGCCTGGCCAAAGCCGCGAGCCGGTCCCCGACACCATTCCGCCGGCCGCAGCAGAGGCACCGCCGCTTATCGACGTCCACGGCCCCGGCCGCACCGCCGACCAGCTCGCCGAGTGGGCCGCGCCGATCGCCGACGCCACCGGCATCGACCCGCAGGCCGTCCGCGCCTACGGCAACGCCGCGCTTATCGCTGCCGATGCATGGCCCGCCTGCCATATCTCGTGGAACACGCTCGCGGGCATCGGCTGGGTGGAAACCCGCCACGGCACCTACACCGGACACGCCTTCGACCCGGGCCGGCTCAACGAGGCGGGCGTAGCTGACCCTCATATCATCGGCCCGGCGCTCGACGGCTCGGAAAGCTTCGCTACGGTCCACGACACCGACGGCGGGGTACTCGACGGCGACACGGTCTACGACCGCGCACTCGGCCCCATGCAGTTCATCCCGGAGTCTTGGCACCACTACGGACGCGACGCGGACGGCGACGGCTACCCAGACCCGCAGCAAATCGACGACTCCGCACTCGCCGCCGCCAACCTGTTGTGCGCAAAGGGCGGCGACCTGGCCACCGAGCAGGGCTGGCGTGCCGCCGTGTTCGGCTACAACAACTCCAACGATTACGTGGCCAAGGTCCGCGAGGCCGCGGCAAACTACGCGCTGAACCAGCCCGCCCGCCGCTAGCGTCGAAAATCGCACCACGCGCAAGCATTTTCGGCGAAGTTCTGGAACAATTGGTGGCTGGAAACTTCCATTCACTCTTCTAAGGAGTTGTGTCCAAAAATGGCTATGATTATCCACGCCTTCGCTCGCGAGATCCTTGATTCCCGCGGTAACCCCACCGTCGAGGCCGAGGTGCTGCTGGACGACATGTCCAACGGTATTGCAGGCGTCCCGTCTGGCGCGTCGACCGGTGTGCACGAGGCGCACGAGCTGCGTGACGGCGGCGACCGCTACCTGGGCAAGGGCGTGCAGAAGGCCGTGGAGAACGTCAACGAGGAGATCGCTGACGCCATCGCCGGCATCGAGGCGGATGACCAGCGCCTGATCGACCAGGCCATGATCGAGCTGGACGGCACCGACAACAAGTCCCGCCTGGGCGCGAACGCCATCCTGGGCGTATCCATCGCAGCGGCGAAGGCTGCCGCAGAGTCCGCCGGCCTGCCGCTGTACCGCTACATCGGCGGCCCGAACGCACACATCCTGCCGGTGCCGATGATGAACATCCTCAACGGCGGCGCGCACGCGGACTCCGGTGTGGACGTCCAGGAGTTTATGATCGCCCCGATCGGTGCGGAGTCCTTCGCTGAGGCGCTGCGCATGGGTGCTGAGGTCTACCATGCGCTCAAGTCCGTGATTAAGGACAAGGGCCTGTCCACCGGCCTGGGCGACGAGGGCGGCTTCGCTCCGTCCGTCGAGTCCACCAAGGCTGCGCTCGACCTCATCGTCGAGGCCATCAAGAAGGCCGGCCTGAAGCCGGGCGAGGACATCGCCCTGGCGCTCGACGTCGCATCCTCCGAGTTCTTCGAGGACGGCGTGTACAAGTTCGAGGGCGGCGAGCACTCCGCCGAGGACATGGCCAAGGTCTACGAGGAGCTGATCAACGAGTACCCGATCGTCTCCATCGAGGACCCGCTGCAGGAGGACGACTGGGAGGGCTACACCAAGCTCACCGCCGCCATCGGCGACAAGGTCCAGATCGTCGGCGACGACTTCTTTGTCACCAACCCGGAGCGCCTCGCCCGCGGTATCGAGGAGAAGGCCGCCAACGCCCTGCTGGTCAAGGTCAACCAGATCGGTACCCTCACCGAGACCTTCGACGCGGTCGACCTCGCACACCGCAACGGCTACCGCACCATGATGTCGCACCGTTCCGGCGAGACCGAGGACACTACCATCGCCGACCTCGCCGTCGCCCTTGGCTGCGGCCAGATCAAGACCGGTGCCCCGGCTCGCTCCGAGCGCGTGGCGAAGTACAACCAGCTGCTGCGCATCGAGCAGGAGCTTGACGACGCTGCCGTCTACGCGGGCCGCTCCGCCTTCCCGCGCTTCAAGTAGGCCCCGCCTGCTTATCGACGCCCCCTTCGCCCGGCCCCGCGCCGAGGCCGGAGGGGGCGCTCGCATTCCCGCGCGCCTACGCGCATGCATAGGCCGACGGGCTAGACTCAACTATCACTATGTCCCCACGCGCATCGCAGTCCCCGAACCGGAAACGCGGGCGAGGTAAAACGCCCCGCACCGTTCCGGTGGCCTCCCGCGAGCGCGGCAAGGACCAACGCGCTGCCAAAAGCACGGCGAAGAAGCGCCGCCTCCCGGCAATGTTCCAGCAGGACATCACGAGTACCGCGATCCTGATCGCCCTGGTGATTGCCGTCCTCATCGCCATCGCCGTGCCCCTGCGCAACTACTACGAAGGCCGCGCTGAGATCGCTCGCGCGCAGTCCTCCATCGAGCAGCTCGAGCGCCGCAAAGCGGAGCTAGAAGAGGACATCGCCAAGTATGAGGACCCCGCCTACGTGGAACAGGAGGCTCGCCGCCGCCTCGGCGTGATGGCGGAGGGGGAGTCCGCGTGGCGCATCATTGACCCCCGGATGTCCCACAGCCCGTCCATCACCACTGACGAGGTCCCTGACGAGCGCTCCTGGAGCGAAGTCATGTGGGATTCCCTCCGCGAACTCCCGGAGTCGGACGTTCCTGCGCCCGAGTCCGCCGAAGACCCAGCGGAGGCACCCAAGCAGCCCGCTGAACAGGAAGCGCCCGAAGCGCCTCAGGGTGCTGAACCGCCCGCCGACGCCCCGGCTCCGGCACAGCCCTAACCTGAGTCGCTTGAGGAGCCGCATCCCGTCTCGAAACTCCTCATCGCGCATCAGCGCGGCCCAGTCGCCTTCGAAAGTCAGCGCGTACGCAAGCACCGCCTCCTGCACGAACGACGGCGGCGCTGCATGACCCTCGCCCCAGTCGCCCGGCAGTGCGCACCACTTCTGCCCGTACTCCCGCCCCAGCGCTTCGACCCATGGTCGGTAGTGGTTCCGCATATGGAACGCGTCATCACGGTTTTGCAGGTACAGCACCTTGTTCGGAAACGCTGAAGCATACGCTGCAACCAAATCTGTCGACACAGCACCGTCAACACCCTCCGGCCAGCACGCTTCTACGACGCGCGCACACGGCCCGGGTAGTACTTCAGAAAATCCGTCTGCGGGTTCATCACCACCGCCAGCGATCCAGGGATCTGGGGGGAAAATACAACGCGGCGAACCCTCCGGCCGAGCACCCTTCGAGGATGATCTGTTCCGCACCAACTTGCGCAGCCACGTGCTCAATCACGTGCACCAGGTCCTTCTGCAGCGGCCTCCGGCTATCGCCCGCGAACCACCCAATCGACATGCCGTGCTCCAGCGACGGATCAGAGACAAACAACACCGAGGCATTAAGGTCCTGCGTCACCTTGCGTCCCGTGAACACCGGCAACGTCGCATTACTTGGGTCAACCGCAGCGTGAAACGCCACGATGAGCGCTCGGGACGCACGTTGCACCAGCCGCAGGTCCAGGACGCCGTCCCCGTAGTCAACCGCATGGATACCCTCTTCAACCTTGCCGCTGAGGAAATCGTCAAAGCTGCGGTGCGCTCTCACCTTGGCGGGCGCGTAGCGCGAATAGTCGCGTCGCATGTGCATCTGGTTCCTTTCACATGAAGTTAATCTACCCACCCCGCCCTGTGTCACAATATGGCTCATGCAACATGAATCACCCACTCCGGAGGATCTCGCCACAGTCGCCGACCAGCTCGGCCGCGTACCCCGCGGCGTGCTCGCGATCGCCTACCGCACGCCCGACGGCCAGCCCGCCGTGCTCAAGACCGCCCCAAAGCTTGACGACGGCACGCCGTTCCCCACCCTCTACTACCTCACAGACCCACGCCTCACCGCCGAAGCGTCCCGCCTCGAAGTCGCCCAGGTGATGAAGTGGATGGAGTCCCGGCTTAACGAGGACTCCGACAGCAGCGAAACCCTGCGCAAGGACTACCTCGCCGCGCACGAGCACTACCTCGCCGAGCGCAACGCCATCGAAGACCTGGGGACCGATTTCTCCGGCGGCGGGATGCCTGAACGTGTGAAGTGCCTCCACGTGCTTATCGCTTACGCGCTTGCCGAAGGCCCCGGCCGCGTCCGCTTCGGCGACGAAGCCGTAGCCCTTGCCGCCGAGCACGGCAACCTGCGCGGCACAGCGATCCCTGCGGACTGGCCCAGGCTCGAGGACCTCGGCATCACCCTCGACGAGGCAGGGGAGGGGCTCGCATGAGCGCCCCACTGACCGTCGCCGCCGTCGACTGCGGCACCAACTCCATCCGCCTGCTTATCACTCGCCGAGAAGCCGACGGCACGCTCACCGAGATCACCCGCGAAAACACGATCGTCCGTCTCGGGCAGGGCGTCGACGAGACCGGCAGGTTTAACCCGGAGGCAATTGAGCGCACGCGCAAGGCGCTTGCCGCCTACACCGAAAGAATGCGCGCCGAAGGCGTCGAGCGCGTACGCATGGTCGCTACCTCAGCGACACGCGACGCGGAAAACCGTGAGGACTTCTTCGCTATGACTCGCGAGCTCCTCGGCCAGATCCAGCCGGGCGCGCAGGCCGAGGTAATCTCCGGTGACGAGGAAGCCCACCTGTCGTTCCTTGGTGCCACTGCGGACATTGACCCGGCACGCGGGCCCTTCTGTGTTATCGACCTCGGCGGCGGGTCCACGGAGTTCGTTATGGAGCAAGGGGCACGTTCCACCCAGATGGGGTGCGTGCGCGTCACGGAGCGCTTCATGCGCACCGATCCGCCCACGGAAGAGGAAACGGCGGTAGCACGCGCCTACATCCGCGAGCGTATCGCGGAGGCCGCCGAAGCAGTTCCCTTTGCCCAAGCACGCACATTCGTTGGCTGCGCGGGGACCTTTACGACGCTCTCTGCACTTGCACAGGAGCTTGACTCCTATGACCCGGAGCGCATCCACATGTCGGAGATTCCTTTCGACCGCATGCGTCAGGTCACCGCGGATTTGCGCGCCCGCACCGCGAAGCAGCGCCTCGAATACGAGCCTATGCACCCCGGGCGAGCAGACGTGATTGGATCCGGCTCAACAGTCGTGGAGGAGATGACGGACGCTTTCGAGCGAGAAGCTGGCCCGTCATCCTTCATCATCAGCGAGAAGGACATTCTCGACGGGATCGTCGCCGGCTTGCTCGCAGACTAGTCCTCGTCGGGCTCGAGGATCTGATCCTCGAGCTCTGCGTTCTTCTTGCCCCGCAGCTTGCGACCCCTGCGGAGGTCCTTCACCTCGCGCATGCGCGGCTCGGGGTCGATCTTGTTCGCAATGGCCTTGCGGGTTGACTCCACCACCTGCTTGGTCACCGGCGAGTTCATCGCCGCCTGGGTGGCGTTAACGATCTGGTGGTAGCGCTTGCGGCCGGCCTTCGTGCCGAACACGTACCCGGCGGCTGCTCCGACAACGAATTGGTACATGGCTACCACAATACTGATGAGGCATGCTGAGACAACGCCGTCGCGGTCAATGCGGTACTTTAAAAAGAAGTACCTAGAATCTGACCCGGCTGCGAGGAATCGTGTCTTCTCACAAACCCAAAGTAATGACCGTCTATGGCACCCGCCCAGAGGCGATCAAGGTTGCTCCCGTCATCAAGGCGTTGGAAGGCGACGACAGGTTTGAATCGGTTGTTGTTTCTACGGGCCAGCACCGTGAGATGTTGGAACAGGTAAATAGGCGCTTCGGCATCGAGCCTGATCACGACATGGGACTCATGAAGCCGGGACAGAGCCTGAATGAACTGGTTTCCCGTGCTATCCAGGGCTTGGATCCCATCATTGAGGAAGAACAGCCGGATGTGATCATCTCGCAAGGCGATACATCTACCGCAATGGTCGCTGCACTTGCCGGCTTCCATCGTGGTGTGAAGATTGTGCACCTTGAGGCAGGGTTGCGGACAGGCAACATTTTCTCCCCGTTCCCGGAGGAAGCGAACCGCAAGATCATCGGGCAGCTCGCAAGTCTTCACCTCGCGCCGACTGAGCAGTCAAAGGAGAACCTCAGGAGAGAAAACTTCCGGAGTAAGGACATCGTAGTTACCGGCAACACAGTTATCGATGCCCTTCTGACCGCCAAGGAGTGGGACGTCACCTTTGATGATGACCGCCTTCAGACACTGCAGTACAGTGACCAAAAGGTAGTTCTGGTCACAACTCACCGCCGCGAAAACCTTGATGCAATGGCAGAAATCGGCGGGGCCGTACAGGACCTGGCAAAGGCATATTCCGATCTTGTATTTGCGCTTCCGCTTCACCTCAATCCAAAGGTTCGTGATGCAGTACTGCCAGAGGTAGAGAGTCTGCCGAACGTCATCATCACCGACCCTTTGCCCTACGATCAGTTCACCGCTCTGCTAAACCGCGCCTACCTTGTGCTCACCGACTCTGGCGGCGTACAGGAGGAAGCCCCTTCCTTGGGTAAACCAGTGTTGGTGATGCGCGAAAACACTGAACGTCCTGAAGCGGTTGTTGCTGGTACCGTCAAGCTTGTGGGAACTGACCGCAAGCGGATTGTGGCGGAGGCAAAGAACCTGCTTGATCAGCCCGCTGCCTATGATGCAATGGCAAACGCTGTGAATCCGTACGGTGACGGTCAGGCTGCTAAACGTGCGGTAGCGGCGGTCTCGGAGCTTGTTGGCGTAGGTGAACGAATTGCGGAGTTTACTGCTGGGCACTGACCGATGCCTACGAATTTGGCAATTGGTTAAACTCGGGATCGCGCATAAGCATCGACCAGTCTTCTCGTAATGCTACTGCATACTTGAGAATTACAGATTGGAAGAATGCAGGCGGTGCGGTGTGGCCCTTTCCCCAATCTCCAAAAAGAAAAGCCCAGTCGTGCCCAATGCCAGCTTTAAACTCTGAATGCCAGGGATCAAAGTGGTTTCTGCGGTGAAATTGGTCGTCAGTGTTCTGGACATAGAGAACGTGATTTGCAAAGGGTGCCTCATATAGTTGCACCATATTTGTGTGGGCGTCTTGAGATGAAGGGAAATGACCTGCCCAACATTTTTCGGTGAAAGTCGCGACTTTGTCAGAGTGATATTTTTGAATGTCAGTCTGGGGATTTACTGCAATGGCCAGTGATCCAGGATTTTGGTGTGAATAGTAAAGCGAAGCAAATCCTCCTGCTGAGCAGCCATAGAAAATTAACGACGTCGCTCCGACACTGGATTGTATATGCTCAAAAATATCCTGGAAGTCACTTTGGCGCGGTCCGGATTTGCATCCTGCATACCAGCCAATTGGGACGCCGAGATCGAGGGCTGGTTCCGACACAAAAAGCACCGAGGAATCGAGGTCTTCGGCAAGGTGCTGGCCAACGAATAAGGGGAGCGTAACTTGGGCGGGGTCTGCTGCCGCGTGGAAAATTACGGTCAGTGTTGGAGAGTCTCGATGAACCAGGAGTAAATCGAGGGAGTTTTCTTGAAAAATAATCGTCGAGATACCGGCTGATACAGGACTATCAAGAAACGAGGAGAGACCGTCATAAGGCCACAATTTGCCATGAGAGAGGTTAGCGTATCTCTCCCAATCGCGTTCGGAAGTCCGATTAGTGGACAAATTTCCTCCTAAATTGAAGCAGTATTGATTACACGACAATACCTTTACTGGGAGCTCAACGTGCAATGATGCTACTCAAATATGTTGTAGGGAAGGGCTAAGATGGCTCGCATGGGTCCTATCTTCATCGGCCATACGAGGTACAGTCTCTTTGTTCCACGATCAGCGGCTTGGCGGGCAAGCGCCAACGAGAGCGTGTCCGGGGAGAGTAAGCCAGAGAGCTTAACGGAAAGCTACAAAAAGTATCTTTACGAGGAAGAGCGTCTTGAATTCCGTGACTATGTATTTACTAATTTGACCGCGCCGGCCTTGGCTAGCGCTGCAGATGGATACAACGTAGTTCATTTTGTTACTTTCTCGGAGTCACTGCCCGAGAAATACAAGATGTCATTGCGTCGAACTGCTCAACGGTTTCCAGTTTTGAAACTGCTTGAGCTTCCTGACGGGATAAGCGGAGGCGCACAAATAGATTCATATATCAGGAAGAATGTATCTGGGGTCTTCGGCAAATATCGCCTAGATGATGATGATGTGCTGGGGCAAAACTACTTCACTGCAATGGCGCGCTATGTGAATGAACGCTTTGTGGGCACAGCTGTTAGCCTTCCGTTAGGTATTGAGGCTGTTTGGGATGGTAAAGGATATTTTAATTTTCGTGAGGCCCATGTACCGATGAATTCAATGGGGCTCCTCTATGTTTGTGAGCATAAGGGGGACGGGACGATCATTTCACCGAGGACTGGTGCACATGATAAATCGGACCGTTACGCCCCCGTAATACTGGACGCTCGCCAAATTGGGTATCTGCGTACGAATCATTCAGGCCAAGATAACCTTCTACGCCACAAGGGCACATCTGTCTTCCCGGTATTGCTGCATAACATGGATAAGTTTCCAGCTCTTGCTACACCGGAGGTAATTGAGGAAAGCTTTCCGGCAGTCAGTAGCCTAATTCTTGGTAAGGACTCTACGTTTAAACGATCTTTTGATGCACAGCTAAAGAACGGGATACAAATCCAGCTTGAAGATGGTTCCTCAGGCATAACAGTCTTGGTAGAAGGAACTGCTCCTGAAAACCTGGAGCAGAACTCAGTGGTCCTGGCGATGGATATTTTGAACAACAACGGCAGGCGAGTGAGCAAATTGGTGTCCGTAATTGGTGTTGGTGCGTCGCCCAACCATGCAATTGGACACTTTCGCTATTTTAATATTAAACCAGGTAGTTTTCGAGCAATGGCCAGTGTCTACTTGCCTGACGGCATGGTGGTGTTAAAAGCTAGAATTCTTCCCTTGACCAGTGTTGCGAAAAGCATTGTTGTTGCGTCAGTTTCGTGCACTCATAATGCGGAAAGTGTCTCAGTAACTGAAATCGATTCAGGCGTGTCCTTGGAAGATAATAGATTTTCAAACACGGTTCAGCGTTGGGGGCTTGGCATTGGGCGGCGTGTGTTGCCTGGAATAAAGATGGTTATGCGGCGTAGTCTTGGGAAAAAACGCACTGATTCCATCATCAGAAGTGTTGTTGCTAGAATCTGTTGAGATGTCTTCGCCGCGATTGGATCTTGCAATTAATGGATTTCCGTTAATGGTCCATGGTGCCAGCAATGTGTTGTAGGGAGGTAACGTAAAGATTGAAAGTTCTTGTGCTCTCTCAATACTGGCACCCGGAGAATGGTGTACCGCAACGTCGATGGGAATGGCTTACTAAGATTCTCATTGAAGCGGGGCATGAGGTAGTCGTCGTTGCTCCGCCACCACACTATAAGCGTAAGGTGTCCATACGGCACTGGTTTGAAGAGCGGGGATATAGAACATCATTTCGCCGCACGATAGGACCCAATGGTGAGACGGTCCTTCGGAGTGGTTTTTTCCCTTCCGGACGTTCGATGACCCGTAAGATTTTTAATCAAGCTTGGACAGCACTAACGATGACTGGAGGGATCATTCGAAAGCAGGGCATGCTTCGCTCGTACCAGCCAGACTTAGTGATTGGTACAGTGCCGGCGCTGCCCACCGCGGCTGTGACTTATTTGGCGGCGCGGTGTTTTAACGTGCCGTATGTGATCGATTTACGGGATGCATGGCCCTCTCTTTTTCGTGAAAGTGCAGAATGGAATACTGGCACTGGAAAACCATCGTTAAGAGAACGGATTTTTTCAAAAGGCCCATTTCAACTATTAGTTTTTATTACAGAACGTACTCTTGAATTTGTGCTCGGGCGAGCCTCTGGGATCGTTACCACTTCGGGGCGTTTGACCCAAACATTAATGAACGAACTCTCCTCACCGATTACTACAGTTCGCAACGTTTTCCCGCCAGCAATGAAAACAGCAAGCCTGAATCAATCTTTAGCAGGTACCCCTGGTCGACACTTGAATGTGCTTTATGCTGGCACCTTGGGGCGAGCTCAAAAGCTCGAGAACGCACTCCGTGCAGCGGCCATCGCGGAGAAGGAAAACGTGCACATTGAACTAAAGTTCATCGGGGAGGGAGCTACGTGGGATAACCTGCGGGACGTGGCTCAGACTCTTGGAGTTCATCTTGAGCTAGAACACCAGAAGTCACTTGAAGAGCTAGATTACTACTATCAATGGGCGGATACGGCGCTGGTGCATCTGACTGACTGGGAGTCTCTCCGTTCAGCCATTCCCTCTAAAACGTATGAGTTAATGGAGAATAAGATACATATCAGTGGCGTTGTTCAAGGGGAGCCTGCGACGCTGATACAAGAATTGGAAGCAGGCGACGTAATTCCGCCGAATGACCCTGAAGCCCTAGCTCGCTTGTGGGTAAAACTAGCCCAAGACCGATCATTACTGGATATGGGTGATAGAGCTCAACTGTGGGTACGTGATCAACGAGAAGAAGTTGCCCCTCACTGTTTTCTAAAGCTCTTGGAGCAGATTGCCGGATCCAATGAAGATTAGATCTTTAGATTCTTGCAACAGCCTTCGGGCGGACAATTGTGGGCAAACGTTAGTACTGGTGGAGTCTTTAGAAGATGCACTCGACCTGTCTATGCTGGAGCATGGGGCTACTGTCGCAGAATCCTTAGCAGATGATAACTTTACGGGTCTTGCTGATTTCGCCCGAATTGTTGTAATCAATCAAAACTCCGCATGTATGAAAAGCCTCGCGGATCAACTTGTTGCACAGTCAATTGAGTGCTTCGAGGTCTGGACGGAAAAGAAACGTTTCTACTTGCTGTCTGATGTCTTCGAGGTATCCGATGAATGGGCAGTAACCGGCATGCACACAGATGAGCAGTATCTTCAACTCATCCTATCGCGAAGCGTAGAGGGGGATCGAGGAGGTGGAGACGTAAAGGCATTGCTTGCTCAGCTCAACGAGGGCTTCGAGATTGAAAATGGGCCATATGTACACCGATCAGTTCCTGAAAACACGTTGGGCGACGGATGGGCTCTTCGCGAATTGATACTGACCAATACGATTAAACGTGCGAAGCCACTAAAACGAGTCCTTCCCGCATGGACAGTTCGATTGGCATATAAAGCACTTCGAAGGATCCGATGAGTACTATGCACACTGGGGTGAGCGTGATCATCCCAACACACAGCGGTGTCGAAAGACTTCCGAGCTTAATAGAAAGTTTACAGTCACAGACACTCGATACCTCATTGTGGGAGGTTATCTTCGTACATAATGGTGAGGATGACGGCTCTTTGCAGCTGCTACATGAATGGCAGCGGACAACTGAAATAAGCTCAAGGGTATTTCATGTTCCGAATGCTGGAGCAAGTATTGCACGAAACGTTGGACTTGCCACAGCGCGTCATTCTTATATCACGTTTGTAGACGATGATGACGATCTGCAGGTTGAGTTTCTTCAAGCTGGCTTGGATGTTGCGGATGCTACAACGATCGGGCTTTTGCCGATCCGCGATCAAAGTCAATCTGTCGGGGCGGATCTGGGTGAGTCGATCCCGGGATCGTTGTACCTACGTATCGCTGCGTTGAGGGGCAAAAAGGTCCCTCTTTCAACCGTTCCCTGGGTCTTGGGTTTTAATGCTTGTAAGTTTGTTCCCGCGAAGTACTTACAGGACTATCGTTATGATCAGTCATTGCAGTCGGGTGAGGACGTTGCATTCTTTGCACAATTGATCCAACACCCAGAGCTCCATATTGCTGTTCCCCGACTGCTAGAAGACACCGCATATATACGACGTCTGAGATCAGGATCCGTCTCGCGGAAAGCGCAAAGTTTTGACTTCTCGGTAGCACAACGGCTCGACGTTATAGAGTCCTTGCGGAGCTTGAGAGTGGCCGGTTTGCAAAAGGATGCAGTCGAATCCCTCGTTAAGGCACAGTTCGGTTTTACTGTAAGCCATCTGACGAATTATCCGAATGATTACGCGTTAGCAGCCGAGGCCTCTCTAGAAAGAGGGTTGGGTGAGCTTCCGTGGGCGGAGGTAAACAAACATCAATCCAGAAGCCTGGTTTTCTCCTTTTGTTTCCCTCCATATGCAGATCCTGCAGCTAACGTTGTGGCTAAACGGATTGCGGAGAGAAAAGACTTTGTCGATGTAATTAGTGCGGATATGACTCCTGTCAGAGAGCTGGATCCAACAAGCTCGGCCCTCGTGGAACCGTGGGTTGTGAAACATGTTGAGGTTGCTGAGTACCCGTCTTTTGCATCCTGGGACCATATAGCTAAGTTTGCGTTGAAAACCGTCCGCAGTGCCAAGGGTTCTTACAAATCCTTGTATTCACGCGCGTTATGGAGTGGATCCCATGTTGCTGGTTGCTTGTACAAGCTAAAACACCCGCATATCTACTGGGAAGCAGAGTTTTCTGATCCGTTGTGTTTTGACTCATCTGGCAACCGTCGAATAGGCGAGATAACGAGGAATGGGGTAACTGCTAAGCTTTGCCGAGCGATTAAGAAAGCGGGATGGGAAGAAGTCCGTCTGGATTCGCATTTTGCTTTAACCGAGCTCGCCACATTTTTATTGGCTAATAAGTTAAGTTTTAGCAACGAGAATCAACTCAACGAGGTATTAAAAACATACCCCAGGGCATTGCAACAATTAGTGCGTGGTAAATCAATCATTGCTCCTCAACCAGTGCCGCCGCCAGCGGCATACGATGCCGTACCAGTAGCGATACAGATATGCAAAGACTCACTCAACATTGGTTATTTCGGCAGCTTTTATGCAAATAGAGGCCTGAACGATTTAATTGCGGCCGCCAGTTCTGAACGAATACGCGCTCAGGATGTAACCCTTCACTTGTTTACGAAGAACGCTGAAGAAGTTCGCAAAGAGTTAGCAGTAATGGATGTCGGGATACGCGTACAGGTATATGAAGCATTGCCTTATCTACAATTCCTGAACGCCGCAAGGCAATGTGATGTTCTAGTTGTCGCGGATGCGGATACGACGGACTCCGAGTTTTCACAAAACCCTTTTTTACCCTCAAAACTTTCCGATTACATTGGTACCGGAGTACCTGTTTGGGCAATCGTAGAACCGGGTTCACCGCTCGATCAATGCGGCGCTCAGTACAAATCTATCTTGGGTGACCAAGTTGGAGCTGAGTACGAGCTTTTGCGTATGATGGGTTCGATTCCAGAGGAGGAGACTCAGCATCGTGGAAGATAAACAAGCACAAAAGGCGAAGAGGGAACCCCCTGTTATAAAGGTCTCAGCCGAGGGGCTGCATCCTTTACAGGCGAGGCCTTCCTTTTTTCAGTACTGCCGAGAGATATGGGATCGACGGCACTTCATAGTTACTGATGCTCGGTTTAAGGCGCTGCGAACCACGAAAGATTACCGGCTTTGGAGGTTGTGGTTAATCCTGCAGCCGATAATGGATGTCGCGTTTTATGGCCTCCTTTTTGGGTTCATCCTTAACACCTCGCGAGGGGTCGATAACTTCGTTGGTTTTTTGGTCTTAGGAGTCATATTCATGAGAATTCCCGTGGCTATGATGACACAAGGAACCATGCTCATCCGAAGTTCTCGTGGAATGATACAAACCTTCCAGTTCCCTCGGGCGACACTGGTGTTCTCAAATAGTGTTAGGCATTTCATCGACAACATTCTGCCAGCTGTGATTGCGATTGCAGTTGCTTTGATGTTCCAGTTTAACGAGCAATTACACCCTGAGATTTTGCTCGTCCTCCCCCTCTTCTTAATGATTCACATTTTTGGATGTGGGATAATGCTTTTCGCTGCGAGGATAACAGCTGAGATACCAGATACGCGTGTTCTCTTTAACTTTGTCGGGCAGGCGTGGTTTTTCCTTTCCGGCGTAATGTTTTCAATTGATCGGTTTGTGGATCATCAGTTACTTCATCGTGTCATGAGCATTAATCCAGGCTATCAATTCTTGGAGGCTATTCGCGGAAGTGTACTCTACGGCATCAGCCCTTCGGGAAGCGATTGGCTGTCTTTGCTTGCATGGACCTTTGGCACTTTCATTGTCGGGCTAGTATATTTCTGGCAAGCGGAGGAAAAATATGTCCGACTCACGTAAAGAGGCCGAGAAAGCTATAACACAAAACGACGAGATGGAACAACAGACAGAGATTGTGGCGCCTACAGTTGTTGTTCATAACGTCTTTAAGAGCTACCTTATCGGTCGGGGGCAATCTGAAGATATGCGCAGAGGCTTTAACTGGCGCGCGGGAACTCGCGTAGATGCTCTTAAAGGAGTTTCTTTGGTGGCTAGCTCGGGCGAGTCCATTGGAGTTATAGGGTTAAACGGTTCGGGCAAATCTACTCTTTTGCGCCTCATATCCGGTGGAGAAGCACCTACTTCAGGATTGATTCGTGTGAGTTCAAAACCAACACTCCTCGGTGTGTCTCCTGCGCTACAAGGCGACCTAACAGGTGAACAGAATATTCGACTCGGATGTCTTGCGCTCGGTATGCCACCAGAGCAAGCACGAGAGCAGGTAGAAAAAATAGCTAATTGGACGGAGCTCGGTAGTGCTATAAGTAGACCAATGATGACGTATTCTTCTGGAATGAGCGCGAGGCTGAGTTTCGCGATATCTACCGCGATTAAGCCAGAGATTTTGTTAATCGATGAAGCGTTGTCCACAGGTGATGCAGCCTTTGCCGCAAAGGCTCAGGAGCGAATTGAAGGAGTCATCTCTAACGCTGGCAATTTGTTCCTAGTCTCTCACGCGATTTCTACCGTTGAACAGCTTTGCCAGCGGTGTGTCTGGATCCATCAAGGGAAAGTGATCGCAGACGGACCTACAGATTTGGTGGCACCTCAATACCATGAATGGGCCCGGAGGATGGGTAAAGACGACAAAGGCCCAGCCATGGAATATCTGCGGGAATTGACTGCCAGCTATCAACAGCCCACTATTATTATTGAAGGTGCTGGTGGCTAGTGCCCAGAAAATCTTAGTAAACAAAGCATTTTGAAGCTGTACACCGACTTTTGAAAATTAAAAAGATTAGTTAAGCGGAATAGGGGAGTCATGCGTAAGCCGAAATTGTTTGTAGCCACGGGCGTGTTGGTGGTCATCACCGCGGTGCTAATCTCGATAGCGCTACTTGGATTCTTAATTACAGATCAAGCCTGGTTGCTGTATGGGCTTGCGGCAGTCGCGTGCGCGGTCTTCGGTGCCACTGTTTTGATGACAATGATTCGTTGGGAACGCCAGAATCAGAGAGTTAACAGGGCAATTAGTGACCTTGGGCGTAAGCAGGTCGACGCTGAAGAGATAGTGGGGGCTTTGGCACAGCATTCCGATCAATTAGTTGCTCGGATTGAACGCGTTCATGAAACGAAAAACAACCTTCCCCAGGTTTCAGAGGCACCTGTAATAAAGCCAGAGGTAAGTACCCCACGAGTAGGCAACACTTTTGAAATTTTACGACAAGCGCCATCACAGACGATCAAGGAATCGAAGGTGGAACTTGACATCGCCATCGACTCGTATTTTGCGCCATTTGAGACAGTTAAACTCAGTAAATCTCCATTAACTATCGATGTACCGTTGGAATATAAAGACACAGTTGAATGTTTCGTTACTTTGCATTCCCGTGACTTCGAATCGAGTCCAAAAGCGGCAATTATCACTGCAACCGTTCTCAATGATAAGGGGCAAACCTTAGATTATAGTTGTCTTCCGAGTCATTCTGATGTCTACGGTTCCTTCCAATACCTCAATGTAGAAGGTCTTTCGACGGTTAACACGGTTACCGTCTCGGTGCCGAAGCATGCAACGAAGCTGAGACTAAGCTTTTATAGCTGGGCCATCGTCCCAGAAATGCAAAATTGCCTCAAAGCGGTCACTATTGGGGCTAATCGTGAAAATCTAGGCAGGCGCAAGCCTCGCGACATCAAGGTAGCAGCGATTTTGGACGAGTTTTCCTACAACTCTTTCAAGTTTGAGTGCGACATGATTCCACTGTCATACAAAGAGTGGAAGAAGGAACTTGAGCGCTTTCAGCCGGACCTGTTCTTATGCGAGTCTGCATGGAGTGGTGCAGATTCAGAAAAACGTCCCTGGAAAGGTCGCATTTACAGTTCAGAAAACTTTAGTTCAGAAAACCGTGGTGAGCTTTTAAAAATATTAGATTATTGTAAAAAGCAGGGTATCCCTACTGTGTTTTGGAACAAGGAGGACCCGTCTCACTACGACGACAAAAAGCACAACTTTGTCGATACTGCACTCAAGTTTGACCACATTTTCACGACAGATGCGAGCTGCGTGGCACGCTACAAAGCTGAGCACGGCCACCCAAGCGTGAATGCTTTGCCGTTTGCGGTTCAACCCAGGCTCTTTAATCCCATAGTAGAGTCCCGCAGGACTAATGCGGCCATTTTTGCTGGCGGATGGTATTCCAATCATGAAAAACGAAGCCAGCAAATGGAAGAAATTTTTGATTCTATTGAAGCTTCTGGTATCGATCTCAAGATTTACGACCGCTTTTATGGATCCGATGACGCGAGTCATCGTTACCCTAAGCGATTTGTGCCATTACTCAACCCGTCGGTCCCGGGGGAAGATATGGGCAAGGTGTATAAAGAATCTACCTTGGGGGTGACGATCAACACCGTCACCGAAAGTCCAACCATGTTTGCTCGTCGGATCTTCGAATTAATGGCCTGCAATACGTTTGTTCTTTCAAATTATTCTGAAGGCGTGCATTCTTTCTTTGGCGACAGCGTTCTTTATCTGGACAAAGAGCCCGATGGTCTTTCGCGATTGACCGATGAAAAACGGGATAAAGCGCGTGCACAGAATCTGCATCTAGTCCTGGCAGAGCACACGTACAGAAAACGATTTAAGAGAATTCTGGAAGTCAGCGGAATTGCGCACGCTGATTTCGAAGAATACTATCCGCTGATTGTCCGAGTATCTTCTTTCAAGTCAGCGGAAAGCGCTTTTAAGTGTCTCCGAAATATGGGACAGTGGTCTGGTGCAAAAGTGATTCTTCTAGATTCGGCCGTTTCAGATCTGGAGTATGCGACTGCATTAACCGATTTTAACCGAGACGGCGTACGCCTTGTATACTCGCCACTTATACTCGACGGGAGTACGGAGCTCAGTGAGATCTTCTGCGGCAATGAGATTGCTCTACTAACGCAGTGGGAAGCGCTGGAGAAACAAGAGTTCAAATATGAGATGTTTGCTGACCAGCGTTTGCATGCTCAATACATCGACGTGCCAATTGCTATCAGTGAAGGCAGTGAAGAATTGAGCCAAGCTGAAAAGTATACGTTTAGTAAACGAAGCTCGTTTGCAACTGGTTTTGTTAAACCTAATAATCTGAAAGATCTGCTGCGGCATCTTTCTGCCCGCACCCCAGCCACTGTGTACAACGTTTAGAGGAGTTAATCTTGCCACTGCTTTCGGTTATCATCCCAAGTTTTAACGTTTCAGGGAAGATCTCGCGCTGCTTCACTTCACTTGATCGTTTGTATCAACGAATTCCCCAGGCCGAAGTTATCTTCGTCGACGATTGCTCGACAGATGACACGTTCGGGAAAGTAAAGGAGTTCGCGAGTGGTCGTGAGTGGGTTAAAGTATCTCGTTTAGAGAGGAATACTGGTACCCCGTCGGTGCCTCGTAACATTGGCCTAGAAATAGCTACAGGAAAATATATTTTTCATCTGGATCCCGACGATGAGATTCTACCCGAGGGGATCGCTGCTGAGATTGAACTTGCAGAGTCGACCGGAGCTGATTTTGTTCGCGCACCATTAATCCGAGACAACGGGCGTGAAACCGTTGTGATGAATCGCATCACTGGTTGGGATGCGATCGACGACGCGCATGAGAGAATTGCGAAGATCGTCCGTGAGCACAGTACGACAGTCTGTTCACTCTATCGGCGTGATTTTCTTCTCGAGCATGAGTTTCAGTGGCCCGAGGACTTGCGCTTAGCGGAAGACGCAATTTATCTTTATCGAGCATTGAGTCTTGGTCATGTCGAGTATTCTGATGTACCTGACTTTGTCTACCATGTGTCGTTGAAGTCTGGGAATGCTTCGAGCACGCAACAGTATCAAGACCGAGAGTTGTCGAACCACTTGCGCGCCTGGAGAAGGTCTAACGAGATTTTAAAGAAACTGGGCATCGACTACTTCGCTCTCAGAGGACAGGTCGCGGTGTCCGCAGCTATCCAGAACATGATTCGGTTTAATAAGGGCGGATTCTCCCGTTCCGGATTTAATGAACTGCGAAGGTTTTTCCTGAGTAATAAAAAGACCGTGGAATCATTTACTTACGGTCCTCGATTTACTGAGATCTGTAAATTCATCCTCGAAGGCGACTATGACAAGTTCCTTGAGAGTATCAAGATTCGATTGTTAATCGCGGGTCCAGATCTTCGGTTTATCCTGCCATCTGTGCCTGTTCTGTCACAGTATTACCATGTGCGTGTCGATGAATGGGCGGGACATGAGGCCCATGATGAATCTCAGAGTATGAGGTTGCTTGATTGGGCCGACGCGATTCACTGTGAGTGGCTACTGGGCAACGCCGTGTGGTACTCGCAGAATAAGCGTCCAAGGCAGTCGCTAACGATTCGTCTACATCGATTTGAAACTTCGAAAAACTACGGAAACCTTCTTAACAGGGAGAATGTTGACAGAATCATAACAATAGCCCCTGCTATGTTTGAGGAGACTCAGAGAGTATTCGGGTTCGAGCGTGAGAAAGTGGCCTATGTCCCAAACTATATCGAATCCGAAAAATACAAAAGGGTAGAAGAGCCAGAGAAGGTTTTCAACCTAGTAATGGTCGGCAGTATCCCGATCCGAAAAGGCTACCGGCGTGCGCTCGAACTATTGAATTCGCTTCACAGCATTGATAGCCGCTACAACCTCACGGTATACGGTAAACGTCCGGACGAGCTTGGTTGGGTATACAATGACCCTGCTGAGCGGGAGTATTTTGACGAATGCGAGCGTTTTATCCGTATGAACGGCTTGGGTTCCTCTATCCACTTTAGAGGCTGGGTTGATACAAAAGCGGAGCTGGCAGACAAAGGTTTTGTACTCTCGCTAAGTGATGCTGAGGGATCGCACGTAGCAGCGGCGGAAGGTTTTGCAGCAGGCAACATAACTTTGCTTCGTCCTTGGGAGGGAGCGAAATTTATGTACCCTAAGAAGTATATCTTCGACGACATACTTGAGATGCGCGACTTTGTGTTGGAGTGCAGGGACTTTGAATACTTCAAGGAACAAGCGCTTGAGGGGGTCAGGTTTGTAGAGGATCTTTACGCGATGGAGCGATTTCTTCGGCTATACACCGAGACCCTTCCTGTGCCTTATAGCGTACCGTAGGCTCCATATCAGCTAGGAGAGTTTTGCAGTTCATGGGCTCTGTTGCAACGACCCGTGGGCAAAAGGGCTTGCCCGACCGAATCGTCAACCGGGTCCGCTTCGTGATCCAGCTGTCGGATTTTATCATTTTCAGCTGAAAATGATCGCTAAAAACGAATGACGTTTGTTCATTGTGGAGGATGGACCGGTTGGTGTTTGTTTGCGGCGCGGCTAAGAAGGCCACTCTGGTTTTCTCGGATCCGTACGCATGGGGGCCATGTACTATGTAACCCATGAAGTTTAAGTTGCAGTACGATCTTGGCAGTTTGGATGAGAGCGAACCTATCGGCAGAAAAGTGGGCCTTCGGGAAAAAATTGATTTTCTGCGTGACTGGACGCTACCTTTCGTGATACAGGCTTCGGCAGGGCGTAACGTAGAGATTGAGTTTGTATACCATTACGATGCATCGCAGGAGGTACACCAGGCACTCGACGAGCTCCAGAAGGAATTCGGACTCTCGTTGGTCGCCATCAGCCCATTTGAACAGATGACGGTGCTGGACGAGGACGCCGTACGAATTGAACTAAGTCCATCGCTACTAGTTCTTCCAGGTGTCTTTGAATGCCTTGAGCATTGGGAAGTTGGAAGTTTCGGGGGTCTTCCTTACCGTTTTTGTCGGTATGTCTCTGCCACCGTAATAAATAATGCCCTACGGGGCGCGCAGCTGGTGTCTGCTGTGACCCCCGCGTTGTTGCCAGCTATTCGCAGAAATAGTTTGGCCTATGCGGACACAGACCTTTCTGTTGATCGATTTGTTATCGACCGAAGTACTTTAGCTGTTATTGAAGTGAGAAATTCGCCATTTGTTGGGCAGCAGAAACCTAGTGTTCCTGCCGAAAACGTGAATACACTTTCGCCAGGCGCATTTCAAAGAGTCCTCCCTGCTGCGTTGAGAGGTAAGGTGTTCGAACCGCAGCAACGCACGATTGAGCTGCACGCGGCCGATCCCTACGATGGTCCAGTTGTAATCGACGTTGATCTTCACGGGCCATTTGTGTTGACACTTTCTGGTGAGATTGCGGGCGGAGTCTTTCCCAAGCATTCTTTGATCTGTTTTGAGTTTGAGAGAGACGGTAGAAAAGTAGAAAGGGATGTAGATATTCCCGGAGTCGCGTATTCTCCTAATCCGAGCATCGGATACTTTTTTTATTTTCTTAATGCACAGCCCGGCCCATTTACCTTTGAATACAGCATTCCGCTGCCTGACGACGTCAAATGCTCGAAGATCCAGGTCATGAAGTGGGATAGTAATCGCCGCGCTATGAAATGTCACGCTATCGAAGTGGCCGAGATCTAGTCAAAGGAATGAAATGTTTAAAAACTTCATTACGTACGCTATCGATGAAAGTGATATTCGTAGCGCCTTAGCGTTACTCAGTAATGTAAAAGCGGTGGACCGGGGTGCCTCTTTGAGCGTTATCGTCCCTGCGGCGCGTGCCGATTTGGCAAACTTGCTCGAAGCTAGAGGGGTCGAATGTGTGGTCGGGCCTCAAGTCAGGGATGTCCCGACCCGTGGAGAGATAGAATTTAGGCTCCTCGTGCATGCGTTAGCGCAGGACCGTTTTGCTAAAGTTGCGTTTCTTCGACCAGGTGTTTTAATTAACCGCATTTCGCCTTTGGAGCGAACCTTAGAGCTTATGCAAAACCGAAACTCACGATTTGAGCCATTAGGGGAGCGCATGATGATCTGCCTTCTTAGGCCGGATGTCGTGCTTGCTGGGCGGGTACTCGATGAGCTTGAAGACCGTAAATTGGTTCTGCGTGCAAAGGGAAACCATTTAACTTTTCCAGCTTTTGTGAAGGAAATCGATCAACTTTCTGTGAAAGGCAGGCCCGCTAGTTGCAGTGGACGTATTTTTCCTTGGTCAGGTCTAGAAGAGTTGGGCTTTCTCGAAATCGAAGGTTCAGTCGCCATCTCTTTTGATACGGATGAGACGCCTTGGTATCGTACGCACGATCGCAGTGGCCTGAAAAGGAAGCTTCGTAAAAGTGGCGCGTGGCGCCAGCTAGCAGCTTATAAATTGCTTGAGGAGTATTCCTTAGGAGGACACTTCAAAGTAGGTAGTGAGCGTTATTTTCAGGGCGCTGACGCTGATCGGGCGAGGAAGATATCTCTCGGAGTGGTGGGGAAGCCGAGCCTTTTTAAATCGCTCATACGGAACGAGTGCGTCAGTCTCGTTAGCTCGGAGCGTACTGATGTAGACGGCTATATCCTTGATTTGCTCGAATCAAATGAGCAGGAGCTTTCCGAGGTACAAAAAACGCGAAACGGGAAGCCGATAATTGGAGTAACTGCAGGAGTCGATGGTAGCTCCATAGCTCCGAATAATGTAAGCAGTTGTACAATTCTTAGGAACAACAGTTCGGAACGGTATGCTGAGCTCCCATTATATGTAGACACCTCAGTGTTCAACTTAACTCACTCAGCGCCTCTCTTCAAAGAACTTGATTCCATCGTCCTCAGCATGATTGAAGTAGAGGGGCGGTCCCGCGTCGTCTGTGGCGAGCCTATTTATGATGCACAGTCTCAAAAACCGCGGGTACAGGCGCTCCTAGAGCGTTCTGACAATAATTCCGAAGCCTTCAACTTGCAGGATCCAATGAGACGGGCGCAAGTATTTAAGATGGCCAGAACTGTGGTCATTCCTTCTTCGATTCCTAAGAGGGATGCATTGCATCTCGAATTGGAGGTAGCAGCATCTGGTGCTGTTCCGATTCTGGTAGGTCCAGAAAGTGGTGGGCAGTTGGGAAATTCAATAGGGATCGTTGGTTCCTCTCAGCAAGTCGCTGCGAGGGTAGCCACTATTTCTGGCTCTCCCGTCTTGGCGCAAGCAGAGGCGCGAAAGTTGGCTCGTAGGGTTTATGGAACGCACACGCCCAACAGAGTCTGGGGCACTATCTTAGGGCAAGCTTATGCGCATATCGAGTATCGTCCGGTATCTTTCTTTTGTACTTCCATGCGCCCATATGAATTGGAAACCATCCTGGAGAATTTCGGTCGACAATCGTTGCCGAACAAAGAACTGATCGTAGGCTCGCACGGCTTCTCTATTTCAGAACCGACACTCTTGGAGGCATGCGAGCGAACTGGAGTATCTTTTGATGAGGTAACGACAGTGCAGTTGCCGTCCACCTTGGTACTTGGCGAATGTCTCAATGAAGTTGTCGAACATTGTGACGGTGATTTTTTCATCAGGTTCGATGATGATGAATACTATGCTTCAAATTATGCGCAAGATTCTTTGGCAGCTTTGTCCTTTAGTGAAGCGGATCTCGTTGGAAAACGAGCATTCTTTTTGTACTCAGAACAACTCGATGCAACTGGTCTTATCGGCGAAGATCTGGAATGCAGATATGTGGACCACGTAATGGGCGGCACGTTTTGTGGACGGAGAGAACTATTTGAGAACTTAAAATTTGAAGCTGTCCCTGCACGTGAAGATGCACTTTTCCAAATCGCGCTTGTGAGGGAGGGGGGTCAGATTTTCTCTGCAGATCGTTTTAATTTTGCGATGAAGCGTAAAGCAGATGTGTCTCGCCATACCTGGCAGTCGTCCATTGACGACTTTTTCCTGGATGGACGGATTTGTGGGCCTGGATTTGCAGACCACTTGATCAATAATTAGCGCATGTAGATCTGACGGAAAAGGTGGTTATGGACGTAGGACAGGATTTAGCGCATGCAGCATGCATTAAGTCATACAACTTTCGCGCTATAATCACTTAATGCTTGGCCTATAAGCTACATAAGTGAGAGGTAAGTGCTCTCGAGCCTGACCTATGAATTCTGTAAAGGGATGGTTGCTTACTTGTGAAATTTCTCCAGACCAGCGGAGTGCAAAGACGGACCGCTTTTGACTATCCTTGTCTGTAGAGGTGGCAAATGTAGGCTCCCGTGTCCGCCCTGGGCATATAGATTGGCTGTAATTTCCGTATCGTATCCGAAGATCTTTGTTTGGACTCCAAGGATTTCGGCTGGTATTTGTTAAAGGTTTAGTATGTATTTTCTAGGAATCACACGTTTCAGCTTATTCTCCCCAGATTCTGATGCGTGGAATTCATCCCGTGCTTCTGACAAAGAGAGTCGGGCATACCTCGATTACCTATACTCACCGGCGCGTATGGAGCCCCGGTTAAAGATTTTTGGGGAATTAAGCCTACCTATCTTGGAGAAAGCTGCGGACAAGTATGAACTCCGACATATCGTGCGCTATTCCGAAGAGATGCCCAAGGAATATCAAGATGTACTTAAATCATTAGCTGATAAGTACAGCTTTATAATTTTGGAGCCGCATGTCAATGGTAAGAGCAGCCTGAATCCTTACGAGATTGGTTTTAGTTTGAATCCAGAATGTTTCGGTTTGTATAGGCTAGATGACGATGATTTGCTTTCATCCGATTTTTTCGACCAGGTATCCAGGTTTGTACAGCCTGATTTTGTCGGGATGCGCGTTTCTCTTGCCCGAGGTGTAACTGCGCTTTATGAGGGGGGAGAGTTTAGCTTTGTTCGGGAGTGCTACAAACCGCAAATCGCGATTGGGCTGATGTCGATTTACGGCAGGGATCCAAGTGGCAGTATGATCGCGCCTCCAGATGTACCACACAACCTGTCTGACCGCTACGGATCGGTCGTTTTAAACGCTGAAAAGGTATCCTGGCTATGGACGCGACACGTTGGCCAGGATACCGTCTATGGGGGAGATTCGCCGTACGAAGCAGTGAAGAGAGAACTCTTACGGTACCCCGCCGTTCATAGTCATACACAGATCGACACGATTTTTCCTACTCTTGAGGGGCGATTGCAATCCCGGAAGAATAGAGAATTAGCCAGCAACGTTCGCATCGATGGTGATGGTGTCTGGTTCGAGACAGGGAAGGATTTTACTAACTTCTCTGTAGTGCTTGAAGCGGAGTTTGAGGATAATTTGCATCCGACGTCAGCACTATTGAAGTTCCAAATTGCTGACCTCGACGGAAATATTATGCCAGCTGAATCACCGATTGAAGGTTTGTCTATTTCGCCTTACGAACACATAGGTTACTATCGGTACCTTTCGACGAAAGCAGGTAGGAACACGCAAGAAATCGAAGTATCAGTACCTGAAGGGTACAAAGTGGTGTCTATTGGTGTCCAGCCATTCGGAGTTACTTCGCGCGCATTTTCTTTGATATCATTAGCTGTGCGCGAGTATTAGTCTTGATGTGGCTTTGCCATATCGATCAAATGAATGTGGTCTTAACCTCCAGCTCGCCAGCTGCTTTCGACTAGCTAACTCCCTGAATAGTGTTGATGCATCTGATGATCGCTTGGTGGTTGACGCCCATTTGCATTCCGTATCTTGGGCGCTAGACGTCATTGGGTTTTGAAAATTAACGTGTGCTTCACGGCATTACTGAGGTTGTCACTTCACTTGTTCAGTGGACACCCAAGCAGTAGGGATGATGCGTCTTAGGGGAGTACGTCCATCGTGATGCAACAACGGAAAGTGTACGCCGGAGTGCTGGCGTGAATCGGTCAACCTCGTCATCGAATCGAGCCGATCAATCTCATACGAGGCCGAAGCCCTGCTCAAAGAAATCGGTGACGATCCAAGCCTGTTGGCACTGGGTCAAAATGAGGAGGAACGCCGTGGCTCTGGTAAAGGGATGAGTACAGCGGACCTATGCGCTCAGATGTCGCTTCTGCAGTGAACTGGCTGAAACGTGTTAATTTTCAACCGGCTGGTCGTTGGTATTGCTGCTGAGATCACCACGCTGGAATGACTGTCAGATGCGGGTTTTGGTACCGGTGTTCCGGAGACCCGGTACTGCCGGGTTCCTTCCGGGTAGTTGGTACCGGGGCCGGGCCGACGGAGTCGGCCCGGCTGTTTGCTTTATTCGTCCGGTCCTATTGGGGCGGTGGCCTTGCGCATGTCGCAGTCTCCGATGCGGATTCGGTGGCCGTTGTTGAGTCGGCTAACGAGTGAATCGGCTCCGACTGAAGCGTCCTGGGTTTAGTTCCGCTTCTTTTACGGCCCCGTGCTGACGGGCTGCGTGAGATAGTACTCGGTTTCTACTTCCTGTGGGGTGGCGTAGC